>Ga0181379_1000013_pt1 | contig 88080 bp, 136 predicted proteins | sample 2SPOviralmetaG_FD_130115 | JGI IMG/M metagenome (GOLD analysis project Ga0181379, IMG submission 130115) | Marine viral communities from the oligotrophic San Pedro Time Series (SPOT) site, San Pedro Channel, CA, USA - 2 SPOT_SRF_2009-07-10 | ecosystem: Environmental > Aquatic > Marine > Strait... | reverse complement strand
TCATCAAAGTGTGTATAAATTGTTTTAATGTTTTCATATCCACATAACCATAATGCTTGTAATCTTCCACTGCCAGGATGTACTCTGTATCTATCGTACCAAGGCTCATGTATAATCTGAGGATGGAACATAAGTTCTAAAAATTCTATTTGATTTACAAGATAGAATATTTTACTACCATCTTCTAATACATCTCTATCAGGCATAGCATTATCTGTAACAAAAGTTTCAGTAAATGACATAATCCTTGCTAGTGGAATTTGTTTATACTTTTCTAAAAGTATAATTATTTCTTTAATAGGTGGAGTAAGAAAATTCCAGTCAATATAACTTACTGCTACATAACCACCTTGTTTGACATGCCTATCATGCCAGTGTCTAAGTAAATGCTGGCCTATCATCTATTCCATCGGTAGAAAATATGTTTGCCAATTCTACCAACCAAATCCATATTCTTCATTCTATTCCAACTAGGATTTACATAAGTTGCATGATAATGTGTTGCACCTTCTGTGATACCTCTAAAACGATCATCATTCATAATTTCCCATGCGACCATTTGAGCTCTTACCCAATTTTCACTACCAAGAGGAACATCATCTGCTTTGCCGTCACAATACCAACTAAATTGACATTTGTTACGTACAGGAAAATATACTCTTGTGTTATCTGGAACGTCTTTACCTCGAGTTTTCCAACTTTCTTTCATTATTGCATCATATACAACACCGCAAACTGTGTCAGGATAACGTGTATCATTTACACGATTAAGTGTTACATCTGCAACTGCACTCATGCCAGCATGATGATCAATGCCAGCTTCAAAAAATATGTTTTGTGCCATGCAAAACTCTTGTGGATACTTTTGTGGATGAATTAAAAAGAAGTCAACATCTGGTCTATTCTTAACCTCTCTAAGTGGAATCAAGTCTAGTAGTTGCTTCCCTTCACTTGTAATTTCACCATCTACTAAAGGTATAGTTATAGTATTTGAAGTTTCTGCTTTTCCATCAAATGCTGATGCTACACTAAACCAAATTATGCAAGCGATGCCTGCTGTTACTGCTAGTCTTTTCATTGTCGCCTCCTAATCTAAATCACACTGCCATTTAGAACCATCATACTCAGCACGTAATGCGCCAAGTGGATAATCCTTGTGTTCAAACAGTATATAAGGTTTTCCATAATAGTCAATCTTTTGTGTTATAATATTGACTTCGCTAATATCTATAGTACGCTCGCCGGGTACAGCTGAATTAAAAATACGTATCATTATATCAATCCTTGTTCTTTTGCAGCTTCGAGTATGATAGGAGTAAAGTTTATTTCAACTTCTTCTTCTATTTGCTCCCAACGAATATTGCTTATGTAATCTTGCTGACGAATACCTGGAAGTGGAACTTCGCCAAACATATTACGATATTCAGTTCGTCTGTTACACAAACCATTGTTGAATAAATCGTATATAACATTTTGTGCTTTACGGAATTTTTCTAATTGTTTGTTGGTGCTACGTGGATTTTCAACACTACCCATTAATGGAAGCATGTCACATAGTTGATCAAATAAATGTTTGAATCCAGGGTTAACTCCCCAATTACTTTTAAACATTTTTTCTTGGTATCCTACAAACATATTAGTTCCTTTTTGTTAACCTATACATATAATATATAGTAAGAAGTCTTACTTGTCAACCTTTTTCTTCCATTTTTTTAATATATTTTTAGCCAAAGTCAAAAAGACTAGCAAATGTATTCTTTGCAGCGGCTGCATCCAAGTCCCAATCCATAACACCCAATAAGTTTTCTAGCTTTTTACTGACTACAATATCTTCCATATGATCATCATCAAATGGCAAATCCTTAAACCAATCTGGCAAACGTGTTTCATCTGTGGGATAACCTACACTTGTCATACCAAGCGGATTATCTTTTAGTCTACATACAATAGTTTTCATACCATCTGTAATTTCTACTGCATAGTTGTCTGCATTTACTTCACGTAGTTTGTTCCAGTTAAGTGCCGCTGTAACGTGTCCTGGCATAGCTGGCTTTTTAATGTCTTTAACGCTTTTACTATTCTTGTGTGCATTGCTACGTTCTTTGTCATACTTTGCCATTTTACCGCGATATGATGTTAAGTTATTAACACGTTTAGGTGAACCTTTTTGCCAACTTGGCTTTGCTCTATATTCTTTACGAAACTCAATAATTCTGTTAAGTATTTCTTGTTCTTCTGCACCTGTAAGTGTTTTAAGAAGTAGTTCACTTAAAAAGTCTTGCATCCATGCTGGTGTATCACTTCTCTTTAAGTCTAAGCCCATTGCTTTAATTTTTCCAGGCTTCCCATCAATATCTTCACGCTTACCTTCCATGTCATACACAAGTATGGCATATCTTTTCTTTGTAATAAAGATACCTGCTTCGCCAACAGTTTCTCTAGCCGCTGCAATAATTTGTCCTAGTTCTGTTGTGCAATGAAATGCTGTATTCATAAAACGTGGAAATGTTTTGTTTACTTCTTCACATACTGCATCATAATAAGCAATAATATTATCTTTGCTCCAATCTACATCACCTTTGCGTATATCATCTTGCAAAATAGGATATGCACTAAAGTAAGTAGAGTCTGTATCGCCATATACAATAGCATTACCTAAATGATTGTATTCGCCTGCAATAACTTTGTTAAGTTCACTTGCCATATGTTTTGCAATACATCTACCAGTTAGTGTTGTGCTTTGTCCTAGCCTACTATCAAAAAATCTACTGCCAGGATTTAATAGAGCACCATACAAACTATTCAAGTTAATCTTCTTAACAAGTTGTCTCTTGTCCCAAAATGCAAACTTCTCAGGATCATTTCTGTGACTTTTTGCTGTTGCTTGCAATTCTTTACGTTCTGAATACCAACGCTCTAGTAGTCCAGGAATAATACCTTTTTTCTCATATGTAAATATTGTACCATTTGCACTTATAATCCAAGGTTGTCCACTGTTAAAGATAATATCATATATCTCTGCACCAGTAGCTTCGAACGTTTCTCCGTTTTCAAAATCTAAATGCAATAACTCTTGATTGTCTTTATCCATTACCAGTTCATATTCATGTGTAGCAAATCTACCTTCCCATGCACCAGCAATTGTTTTGCTTGCTTCTATCATTTCCTTTGTGTAAGTATGTCTTACTTGTCCAATAATAGTTTCTGTTGACATATTACAACTACGTAAAATACTAGGATACAGACTGTTCAAGTCAATACTGCCTAGCCATTTGTGCATGCCTCGTTTGGGATCAGCAACATACGCACCTGCCGCTTGTGTTGTATCTTTGTCATAGCGTTTATCAGGCACAATCAGCCCATGTCTGTGTGCTTCATTCATAATAGCTTGGTCAGTTTGTGCAACCGCACCCATTGTTGTTTGTAGTAGTACAGTATTAGAATGTGCAAGTACGTTTGCTAAATCAATGAACTGAAGTTTAGCATCTAGTTTTACCAACAAGTCAACATCTTGTCTGTTGTATGCAATAAACTTTTCATAGTCATTGTTATAAAGCTGATCAAGTGTTCCTTCATATTCTACTTTGCGTTCACCAAGTTCATATTCACCAATAGCATCTAGTGCATAACTGTGCATTTCGTGATATGTATATTTTCTATACAATTGCATGTAGTCCATATGCACTCGACCATGTGTATCAAATGTTTGATTGGTTGCACCAAAACGTTCAAACTCTCGTTCTTTGGGAAACTTATTCCACAAACAAAACTTACGTGTATGACTTTTGCTTAGTATACGACTTACACGATTAACTATGTAAGGAATATCAAAGCCTTCACTGTTCCAACCTGTAAGAATGTCTGCATCATCAATTAAGTCTAAGAACATACTCAATAGTTCTGCTTCATCTTTACAAAGAACAGTATCAGGAAACTTGTCAATAATTTCTTGTGCTTGTGCTTCGCTCATACCTTTTGGCTTTACACTAAGACATATTGTTGTTTTCATCCAATTTAAATGTAACGCAATAGCTGTTACAGGATTAAACGGATCCTCTGGTGGTGCAAAACCTAAGTCTTTGTTAAAGTCAGTCTCAATATCAAAAAATGCAATGTGTAAGTCTGGAGTATCAGAAGGATCATAATTTTCAGCAAATGTTTTAAAGATAACATTTACATCACTTTCATACAAACCTTTATGAGCATGTATCTTTTTTTCAGTGTTGAACTTCTTACTTGTGTTACAAACAACACGTTCCAAGCTCTCATTAAATATACTTCTAAACTTGCCACGTGAATCTTTATAATAGAAAGTATATTTGGCAGGATACTCTTTGTATTCTCTCTTACCATTTACACGTTCTACTACGTGAATTGTGTCTGTGTCTCTGTTATGAAATGCGTCTACGTAGCTCATTGATCAGCTTTGCCCACACTCTCCAAAATATTTTCTAATGCATCAAAGTCTTCACGATGTTTGTGAAACTCCGCTTTGTGTGCTACCTTTATTGCTTTATTTAGAATAGATGGCTTAATACCCATCTCTTCTGCAATATGTTTTACTGTGTCTTTTAGACCTTCGTTTAGTGTTTCAATTTCAGTATGCACTTGTGCGCCTTCTGAGATTAGTCTTTTTAATTTGTCAATGTCTGCTTGTGAAAATGCAATGCTCATAGATGTACTCCTAAGTTTTGTATATTATACTTAAAAAATGTTGTAATGTCAATATGTTTTATGATAAGAATCTACTAAAGTTTCTAGGTCGTGTTTTTTATGCGTATGTATCAACTCAAATAAATTGTAGCATAATAATACTTTTTCATGACCCTGTTTGTAATTTGATTGTAATAAATCAAATAGAGATAGTAATGTTGATAGCTTTTGACTTGTATCTTTAAAACGTGCTGCATTACTATTGTTTTTATCTAAGTATTGTTTTGTCCATTGATGAATATCATTATATGGTTTAATGTTTAAACTATCATAAATTTTGTTTGTATCTATTAACCAGTCATGCATGCCAAATGCATAGTCAGAATGTTTCTTCCATTCCTCATCGTTACTGATACGTTGTGTAAAAATATATTCCCACGAGTCAAACAGATCAATGAACTTGTTCATTTCGTTGCTGTATTCTCTTTTAATCCAACTATTGATAAATGTACCACACTTTTCACCGAATACAGTAGATACAATTACTATAGGTAGATTGTAATTGTTTATATGATTTTTTATTTCTTTAATATTTCTAGCATGAGAAAACAAACATAAATTTTTATCCAATGACAAATCATTAAATCCTTTGCACAAATTAATTAGCTGTGTTTTTGTTAATTGTTGTGTGTTTCTAAAAATTACATCATATTGTAATTTGTTTGCAATATCATCATTTAAATTCCACCAATCATTAATTGTGTATGCTGTTCCAAAACTATCATTGTTTTCTTCTTCCCATACATTATTATGAAGTGTGTTATAAAAATCAGGACTTTGATTTATAATGTATGCTAATGCACTACCGCTCATAGCGGCTCGAGTGCATACAAGATATATCTTATTCATTTTTTAGATTCTAATTCTCTTATACGTGTTTCTAATTCTTCTATTTTATTGCTAAGTTGTGGATTAAGTTTTTTCCATGCATTTGGATCTTGCTTGAACCATGTCCAGCCCCATCTGTAAACAAAAAAGTCTAACAGTGCCGCCCATTTACCATATGCCCATAATGCTATACGTGTATCTGTAGCCCATGCAACAAATAGTGCGCCAAATATACTTCCTGCTAATGCTGTGTATACCCAAAGCCTATCAGTGGCCATACGTTCAATCATTTCCCACATATTATCTTGATTTCTTTAAAATGCCAATTTGTGCTTTACCTTGGCTTCTTGCATCACTATCAATTAGTGGCAATGAAAAAGACAGTCTATTAAGAACTGGATCTAAATTGTCAACATCAAAATATAAACTTGCTCTAATGTCTTTTTGTAAGATTAAGAAATGATCATCACCTTGTGATGCACCATAGTTCTTTACTGATAACTTAATCAAGTCTGCTGCTGTTGCATTTGTTCCAGATTTTCCAATTGCCTGTGCCATTGGTACCGCATCTGGATGTTTAAAGATTGCTTTTAATATTTGTGTTGATTGTTCAGGTCCCAAGTTGTATTGCTCTAAGAATTGTGCATAGTTGTTTGCATTAACTTTGTTAACACCTGCTAACTGTCCTGCTTTTGCTTCATCTTCGCCTGCAATGGCATCCCAAAATTCTTTGTTTTTATATAACTGTCCAAGTGTTCCATCGGTTGGTGTTAATCTACCACCAGAACTTGTTTTTCCTGACTTTACTTCAATTGGTTTACCTTTAACTTGAATATCGCCTTTAGCACCAGTAAGTGAAATTTCAGGACTTAATATAGCAAGTGCAAATTCACCTGGTCCTTTATTTGCTTGTAAGAATGCTGGATCAAGAAATAATGTTTCAAACAATCTTTTACTAAATTCACTACCGGTTAACCAGTCACCCCAACCAGCTAATGGTTGTAGTAATGCAGTCGTATCAATATGACTTGCTTTTCCTAACCCTTTAGCAAACGCAATTCTTTCTTCAGTAGTGCCTTCTGTTTTATCAATAGCATTAACTAAACCTTCAATAAAGCCTTCTGCATATGTTTGGTCTTGTTCATTGCCTGTATTTTTTGGATCTACTGCTACAAGTATCCTATTTTTAAGTTCACCACCCTCTGCAGCGGTCATTGTTGATACTGTTTTCCATAGTTCGTCAATAACTGCTGGATTCTCTTGCATTTTAGCATAGATACGTTGCATCCTTTTAGCCTGTGCAGGATCAATTGACTTTTCAAATAAATGGTGTAATTTCATTTTATGTCTTCCTTGTAAGTTAAATGTATTTATGATTTTTTAGCATCACTAATTGTTTTTTCACAAGATTTACAACGGCAACAACTACATGCTTTTATATTATATGGTTCTGAGTTTACACCATAATCTTTTACTTCGAGATATAAAGGACCACCACAATGACTAGGGTGTCCACAATTTTGACAATATGATCCATTATACTTAGGAAGTGTTACTTTCATTCTAGCTCATTAATTCTATCTGATAATTTCTTATCTAATTTCTCTATAGCATCTTCATAGTCAACATAAAGATCGTCTATCAATTCTTCATGTTTTTGAAATTCTGCAATAATGTTGTTTGTGATATCTGTTAGTCTTTCATCAACATAAGATCCTAAACCATCTATACGTTCATCAATGTGTGCGCCTAAACGAGTGTCTTCACTAACACGCATATTGTCAATATCTAATATACTTCCAAGTGTATTTTCTTTTAGTTCATCTAAATCTTTGCGTAGTTGCTGAACATCATTAATCAATGTTACTTCTTTTTCAACTTCAGTTCTTGCTGTAAGTTCTGCTACTTCATTTTTTAGTGTGTCAATTGTTTGTGATTGTTGTGCTATCCACCATACAAATGCACTTACTTGTAATACAATAGCGATAACAACACCTATACTAAATTTATTATTCATTTTATTTTCCTTTGGTATTGCTTACGTTTTTGGCTTTGCCCTTGCGATTTTTATTAGGGTCTTGCCTACGTTTCTTACTAACGGCTGCACCAATTGCTTTTTTGCCGCCCTTGGCTCTTAGACTTGCAGCTTTACTTTTACTTAAACACTTGGGCTTTGCTTTGCTCTTTGTGTCGCCACATTTACCTACACGTTCGCCTTTTGTATTGTATGCATCCCAGCCGCCACCGCCTGCTCCGCCTTTTTTGCCTTTACCAAACCAGGCTTTAAGGTCTTCTACTACTTCTTCAGATTCGTTCTTAACACAGTTGGGTACACGTTTTCCAAACATGGTTTTCATACCATCTTTTTTGTAGCCTTTCCAACACTTCTCTGTTAAGATATCTTCAATACGCATTACTTTTTACTTTTATTGCCCCAATTTTTAGCACCTACTTTGCGGCACTTAACTAATGCACCGCTTGCATATGCACTAGGCCATACTTTATAACGTGATTTTACTTTATGATAGCAAGCATCTTTTTCACCAGCGGCTTCATCGAATTCTGATTCAGTAAGTTTTAGTTTATCAAATTTCATTTCAATTACCCTTTTGGAACTACTGCTCTAGCTCTGTCAACAACTTCATATAAACCTTGTATAAGTTTACGCATTGTTGTTAACTGATCTGTTAAATCGCCTACTCCGCTTGAATCTGGATCTCTGTCTAGTGTATCTAATTCGACAAATTCTGCGTTAAGATTTTCAAGTGCCATTGCAAAATCGTTTAATGTTTCATGTTTTAAACCATCAACACTATCTTCACTCAATGACCTGTTAATCATCATGTCACCTTTTTTTGCTGACATAGGTTTCTTTAACTTAATAATTTTTCCATTTGAAATACCATTTTTTGTGTGTCTACGTGCTATGTCTTTTGCATCTGATAAGTTACTTGTAAATCCAATTATTTTATCAAAATCATTTGCATCTACAACTGCAAAGTTGTAGTTAACTGCTTCGTCTAAATCCATTGCTTTCATATTACTTCACCTTTTTCTTTGCATTTGCTAGTGCATTTTTAAAAATATCTTTTGCTACAACTTCTAAATCGTCTGTGCGCTTTTCATCAAATTCCATGCCTTCGTTTACTGACTCTTCAACTTTTTCAGCACTTGCCATTTCTTTACAATCTGAGCATCTACCGTGTCCTTGATAAACATCCATAATAGGAGCGCCACAGCAATTACTTACCATGCCTTCTTCATTTTCGTCACCTGGTGAGTATGCTTCATTCTTAGCGGCATGTATTGCTTTACGCTGTGCGTCATTTTTGTATTTGCCTTCATGCATGTTTCCTGCTTTTAGTTCTTCATGCCAAGAATCTGCAAATTCTTTTGCTGCTGCTCTACGTACATCTGGTGACATAACTGGTCCACCAAATTCTTCTGCATATTTTTTAGCTGCTCTATCTGCATGATACTTCCATAGTTTAATTGCTAGTTCATGTTGGTATGTGCCTTTTTTCCATTTTCTAGTTAGATTTTTTTGTACAGGTACTGTACTTGTATCGTAAAGCATGCCATCATTTTCTGCATATAATACTAATTGGTCTACTGCATCAGTATCTACGTCTTCGTAATATTTTTTCTTTTTCTTCTTACCGTATGAACCTTCATCAACTGCACCTTCGCTTTGATTAAGTAAACGCTTTAGATCTTCTGGGCTATAATTATCTTTAGGATCAATTCCTCTAGTGCTACCACCTGGCATACCGCCAATTCTTTTTAGTGCGTTTGGTCTTGCCATTGGACGTAGACTTTTTGTCATTGATGGTCTTGCTCTTGGACGTATACTTGAAGCTGGAGCTCCACTTTGATATTCATTGATTGCTTCTTCTTCATCTGATTCATCTGCTTCAAATGCAATCTCTTCGCCTTCGGCAGCTAGCTTTCCACCAAAACCACCTGCTGGTAAGTTTAGTTGTTTGTGGTAAGCAGCAATCTCACTATCCATATTCGGTGTGTTTGATGCCATTAGTTCTTGGTCATCATCTTGTGGCATTTCTTGTTTTAGGGCATTGTATTCAGAGTAACGACGAACTGCGTCAATGCCTTGTGATGCTTGTGAAATTTTACTTTGAACCCAAGGTTCTAACTCTTCGCGATCATCAATGATACCATGTAATTGTATTGCATCACGTGCTAGAAAGTATAGTTGCGAACGTGCCATAAAGCCGTCATCGTCATCACTATCTAATACGCCTTCAGTAAGTTGGCTCTCTGCAACCTCGTCCATTCCTAAATGGCCTGTTGCACCCATATGCGCTTCTTCTAGTGCGTCATATAAATTATCAAATGCTTCGTTTACTTCATTAAACCAAGCTATATCGCCGCCAATGTCTGATACTGCTTTCTCAAACTTGCCGCCTGCTTTAAATGCTTTTTGTAGGGAATTAATTTCATTCATTGCCCTGCTAAAAGTTTTATCAATTTTCTTTTCCATAAGTCGTTACCTTTTTTCAATGCCACGACTGTTCTTACCGCCGCGTTTTCTACGTTGTTCTAATTCTTCTAATGCTGTTACTACTGCATTTATTTTAGACATTATTGGTGCATTTTTAAGCAGGTATTGAACTGTATCCATCTGACCACGTTCAGCTCTTTGTGCAAGTTCTTTTAATTCTTTAACAATCATATTTTGTGTTCCCTTTAAACTTAGAACACCGTAGCCTTGTATTAAAATTGTAGGGTTCATTGGTTCTTCGGGATTGAATTCGTGGATAGATTCTTTTACTGGATATACATATCCTACCTTAGATTTTTTATCTTTGGGTTTAATATAGCCGTTTGGATCAACAGCTCTACGAATCATTTTTTCTTTGCCAAAAAGTGGAAAGACAACACTGGCTTCATTTCCAGTCATTGTTGTTCCTGCTTCTGCATCTTCAATTATTACGTCTAGTATTTTCATACTACTATTTATCAAGTTTTCTCAATATTTTTAATTATTTGTTTAGACATACGCCTATTGTGCTTTTTTGTGCTTGTTTTAGCTTTTTTCTTCTTTGCAAGTGCTATACGTTTTATTTGTTTTTCATTATAATCAACACCTGCTTTTGCATTTGCCCATACTTCAGCATCTTCATTGGAAACATTATTCATAGGACCATGTGTGTCTTTTATTTCGTTTTCATTATAAGTTTTTTTACCCATAATACTACTTATTTGTAAAATTGAACTCTAAGATTTGCTTTACGAGCTACTTTTAAACTTGCTTTATTGTTTGGATTAATGTAGCACCATAACTGCTGAGTTCCAAAATAGTTTTGACATTCTTTAACTGCCACTGTTGCTATTCCCTTATTTTGCCATAATGGAGTAACAAAATATGCTGTTTCTAAATTTTCTTTTACTTCTACTGCACCAACTAAAACATTTCCATTAACCCATATACCCCATGTATTATAATTGGATATAAAATTTTCTGCATATTCTTTTGTGAATGGCCACTCTAAGTATGCTTGTTCTGCTACGTCTTTTTTTACTATGCTTTGTAATTGGAAAGTGTTTTTTAGAGTGAGTTTATACAACTCTATTTTCATTTTTTCTTTTTTAATCTAATATATGTATCATCAGGATCAACTAATATACATTCAATACTCTCTGTTTTTTTTGTAACCATAACCGATGCTTTGCTTAATACTTTTACACATTCTTCTTTTGTTGGAAATGTTCCTATGTGAAAGTAATCCATATCCTGATTACTACCCAAAGCTAACCATAATAAAATCCACATTATTTTTTCCTTCCTGCTTTCATGTTAGCACACCAGTGATACATCTTTGCTTTTTCACCGCTTGCTTTTTTAGCCTTTGCTCTGAGATCTGTTACACTGCCATTACAACTAGCACCAGCACGTTTTACACGTCCTGGTCTGCTTTTGCCTTTTTTCTTACCGTCGGCAAAGTTTTCATTTATAATTTCATTTATCTGCATTATGTAAAAATATTCATATCAAAGCTGGTCTCTGATCTGTATCCCTTTTTGTTAATCTTTTTCATATATTCAGCCCAACGTCTTTGTCTGTCATTGGTGCTTAGTTGGAGTTTTTCGTTTTCTTTAATCTGCTTCATGTATTCTTTAAACATTTCAGATGTCATTTGATAATTCTCCTTTTTATTAAGTTTTTCTCTTTTCTATTTTGTCTATTCTGTCTTCTAATTCTGCTATTTTATTATCATGCTCAGTATCATTTATTTCGCTTCGTGTTTCATTTTTATCTACATCAGCTAGTAGTGCAGATAGTATATTATCTGCCTGAGGATATTTTGCTTTTAGTTTTATAATATCTGCTTGCGTCTTTGCATTAAATGCACTAATTTTCTGATCATCTTTTGATTCATTACGCTCGTTGACTAATTGTTCCCATGCTTCCGCTAATAAATTATCGTCAAATTCAATGCTTTCTAGTTTGGTTAAAATTTCTCTAAATCCACTTTTTGTTTTTAGTAAACCTTCTAATCTATCTCTCATTTCATCTTCACTCTTTAAATAAAGTGCTATAAATCTTCTTGCTGTTGATGGACGTATTTTCATTATACTACCATCATTCATTCTTATAGGAAATACACTGTTATCTTTACGTGTTGCTACTTTATCTAAAACTACAAGAGGATCACTTTGTTTTACATCTTTTTTCTTTCTTCGAAACAGTTCTGCTATTACTACTGATTCTGCTAACCCTAGATTATATAATGTATTAGGATCAGAATTTTTCCTAGCTTTTTTGTGTAATTCTTTTGGTTTACCGTGTCCAAAGAATTTAGCTGCTTGTCTTTCTGTTTCGCCTGGTTTTACATCTACTGTAGTATTTACGCCAGGTACAATAACACCATCTTCATATATATCATTAATTTTCATTTTGCAATTCCTTTGGTATACCTATGTCTTGAACTTGTTTGTTTTGTGCAAATCCTTTTATTATTTTTTGTATATTTTCTTTTGTATATTTCTTTTTAACTGCGTCTAATAATGATTCAAAACTGTTTAATTGTTGTCCACTATCAAGACCTAATTGCTTTGCAATTTCATCTGCTTGTTTCCATGGACCTTCTATAATTTCGTTTTTATTCTTTTTAGTATATCCATCACCTTTGTTTTTTCTTACAGGTGTTCTTCTAATTTTTACTAAACCATCAGTGGGGCTCCACATGTAACGAACACTTTCTAATGGTCTACCGTCTTCTGTTGTTTCTGCGCTGTCTTGTCTATTGTATACAGCGGCTATTGTAGCTACCATTATGTTACGAAATACACCCTTGTATTTTGATTCTTTGTCACTTGGACTATGGTAATAAGTCTTTAACCAACCTGGATCACCTAACATAAAATCTAATTGAACATAACCTGTTCTAGGACGTCCATCTGATTTACTATCATCAAAATTCATAATTTTAACTTTTGTAAGTATTACACTTGTTTTTTGTATATCATATATTAAAGGACTGCTTTTTAACTTTTCAATAAATTCTGGAATATCTTCTGGCTGTAGATTTAGTGCTACATCAATATCACCGCTAAATTCTCTTTTACCTACACTACCTAAAACAAAGTCTTTTAAATCAATGTCTAGTGCTTTTTCTAGCTGTTCAAGTGTAGGATTAATCTCATCAATATGAATAGCACCAACACCTGGTAAACTACCACTTTCATTTACTCTTTGATTTTTTAACCAAGGTTTGCCAATATCTGTACCTTTCTGTGCATGAGGTCCATATGTTCTAAGCCAACCAATTCGACTTTTTTTGCCTGTATCATTGTAACCATCTGGCTCGTCTTTTCTGACTCTAGTAGGTCTTGTTCTTGTTCTCGGTCTAAGTTTTGGCGCTGGCTCTATTTGTGGCCTATTTAATATGCTAGGCTGTGTTGGAATATTTAAACCAGGTAAATCTTTTATATCTGGTGCCTTAAATGGATCTGGCATATCAAAATCTGGACTTGGATCACCTAAAGGAGCTGGATCAGCAAGTGGAGCTGGATCAGCAAGTGGAGCTGGATCAGCAAGTGGATCTGGTTGTGTTTCTGGATCTGGTTGTGTTTCTGGATCTGGTTGTGGTAACTCTTGCGGCTGTGGCATAGGCTCCACGTTAGGATCTTGTTTTGGATCTATTTTTGGACTATCATCTGGTCTCGGCTGTGCTGGTTGCTGAGGTGCAGATGGATCTACTGTTGGCATAGGATCTGGAGTATATTCTGGACCTGTTTCTGGATCTGGTTCACCTGGTCTTGGCGAAGTTTTTGGATCTACATCAGGATCTGTAGTGGGATCATAATCTGGTGACTTGTCTGGATCAGCAGGAGCATCTGGTTGTGCAGGTGCTTCTGGATCAACTTCTGGACCACGCGGTAATGGTGCGTCTGGGTCATATTCTGGTGCTCCATCTGGGTCATCTGGACTGCTAGGCTTTGGTGTAGTTTTAGGATCTACATCTGGATCTGTTGTAGGTTCATAGTCAGGTGATTTATCAGGATCACTTGGCTTAGGTTGCTCAGGACTAGTAGGATCTAGTTCTGGTTCAGGAATAGGATCTGGATCATATTCTGGACTTGTTTCTGGATCTGGTTTAGGTGCTTTTTTAGGATCTACACCTGGGTCAGCATCTGGATCTGTTGTAGGTTTATAATCAGGTGCTTTATCAGGATCAGCAGGAGCATCTGGCTGTTCTGGAGATGTTGGATCTACATCTGGCTTTGGCACATCTGGTGCTTCTGGTGCTTCTGGCGCATCTGGATCATACTCTGGTGGATCACTTGGTTCACCATCTGGATTTGGCAAATCTCCTGGGTTGCCTCTTTTAGGCTTATCATCAGGACCAGGTAAATCTGGACTATCATCTGGTTGAGGTGTTTCTGGCTGATCAGGAGTTGATGGTTTAGGAAAAGGAATAATTTCACCTGGCCACCATTCTGGTTTTTCATCTGGCTCTGGCATACCGGGTTGATTTGGTATGCGATGAGGAGGAAGAGGATCGTTTGCAGGTTTTGGTGGTTCTGGATCATTAGCAGGTTCTGGTGCGTCTGGTTGTGCCGGTGCAGGTGCTACCTGTAATTTTGGATTTGTAAGTCTATCTAACAGTTCTTGATTTCTTTTATCAACAAGATCTTTAGATTTTTTAAGAATATTTGCTGCATCTTTTGCATTTTGAAAATTAGAATTGTTATTAGGATTCCATGGTTCGTTATCTTTTTTCTCTTTATCAGTTAATTCTTCCCATTCTTTACGATACAAGTCTACATATGCTTGTGGGTCGTTATACAAAAACCATCTTTCAATATCCTGCATTTTTTTAAATATTTCAAGTTCTTCTGGTGTTTCACCTGCTGGTGATGATTGTAAAATCCAACTAATAGGACCTAACAATCTACCTGCAATTCCTTTTATCCATCCAGGAAGTCTAGTAACTTTAGGAACTTTGTTATCATTTGCAGCTTTAAATGAACCCGGAGTGTCTAGCATGTATTGTGTAATAGCATTTGCTACTCTAGGATTGCTAAAGCCAGGACGTAGTTTTACTACGTTACCTATACTTGTTTGTGCAGCTTTAGGAGATACTCCATACTTTTGTTGAAATTTTTGAGGATCTAATCCTGTTCCTAACACACCACCATTGTTTAATTTTGGTAGTGGCGACTCTGCAAGTATTTTAAATGTTTCGTTTAACTGCTTCTTTTGTTTTTTGTTTAATACATACTCAACAGTAAATTCTTGATTAGATGTTTTAAAATCTTGTTTACGCATTACTGTTTTTGCAATAAGATCTAGTTCATTGTTTCCAGCATCCCAACGTAAAGCAAAAGGCATATTAATATCAGTAGCTAAATCTTTCATTACTGCTTCAGCATCTGGACCAAGTTTTGCTATAGTTTTTCCATAGCGTTTAAATTCTTGTTTAAATAAACGTGTTAGTTCGCTGATTGTAATTTGTTTTACATTGCGTTCATCATTAACACGATCTAAAAAATGTCGTGTAAACTCAACATCAATTCCAACTTTTGCAAACAATCTATCTGCAAATGTTTCAAGTTGATCTATATCTGCTTGTGTTACTTCTCTATCTACTTCATTTATACGCATGTTACTATTTATACATTTATTGTTCTAGGTTTGTAATTTTTGAAGTGAGTATCGCCAGGACGTCCTCTAGGATGACTGATATAATGTGTATTATGTATTACAAAATCATGTGGATTATGATTATGACCAAATAACCAGTGTTTTACTTTTGGAAAGTATACTGGAATCTGTTCCATTTTTTTGTTACCAAAGCAACCTACATTCAAGTTATCAGATCCATGAATCCAATCAACTCCACGCAAATGTGGAATTGTATGTGTAACTACAACTATTTTTTCAATTGTGTCAATGCTGTTTAATTCACTGCAATGATCCATGATATATGTATAATCTTTTCCGCCTTGAACTAATGTTCTTTGTAAACTCTTCTCTCCATATATTTTTTTAAAATACTTATAAGTTGCATCTCTACTTACATGAGGTTCACCAATTCTATAATCCCACCATCCATTACATCCAACAAATGCTATTCCTTTGTATATGTATGGAGTTTTGTATAATAAATGCACATTTGGCATAGTGGTAAACAATACATCATTTATTTTATATGAGTTGTCTAAATCAAAGTTTTGACTTGTGTGTTCATGATTACCGCAAATAAAAAGTACCTGCTTGTATTCAGCAGCTACTATAGTTAACCATTCACTTGCGAGTTCTGGACTAGTGGCAATATCGCCTGCTACTATTAATAAATTACTTTGCTTGTATTTTAAAAAATCGTAATTACTCTCCCAGTGCTCCATGTGAAGGTCGCTTACTAGGTCTACTTGCATGTGTTTAGTCTTTCGTAGGTTTTTCGCCAGTTAGGTGTGGTTTAGAAAACCATAACTTGAACCATTCTTCTGTTCCTGGCTTTATCCCACGTTCTCGCTGAATCTTGCCTCTGTTGGTACCTGTGATTGATATATTTGAACCGCCCGAGCTTTCTACTTTGCTACCGTCTTTGTTAACGATACCTGCTAGTCTTTTCAGTTGATAAATCTCGTCTATTTTCATTACTTCTTAAACTCTGTAACGATTGTGCTTTTTTTAATTGTTTTTGAAATTGCTTCAGCAGCTTCTTTGCTTTTAAACTTTACTACTTTATCATCTACTTTATAGTAGCCTTTATCTTTGCCACCAAGTATATTAATAACATATTTTTTTCCAAATAAAAATCCAAACATCTTAAAAAATCTTTCTGCTTACCAAGCCTTACAAGACCAATAACGTGCTTTTGTTTTTGGTCCTGGATTACTACAATTGTGTCTAGCACGGAAACTCTTACGTCTCTTTGGATCGCTTTTTTTAATTCTCATTGTTTTTTCATTGCCTTTGCCCTGATGTCCAAATCTAACTAACTTTACTCTGTCTCCGTCTTTTACGTACACTTTGAACTTTTTAGGTTCATCTTTGCCTGTTCTTATAGGCTTATTAAGTGAAACTTTTTTTCCCTGATATTCTGCTTCATCCAGATCTTCATCATCTTCATCTTTTTCCCAAGGTGCTTTTTTAAGTTTAATTTTTTTCTTATCACCTGGTTCACTAGCATCGTATACATCTCTATCCTTTACTTCTTCAATTTTCTTAGTCTCAGGATCATCATGATCGTATCCTTTGTCTGCTAATTCTTCGTGATCTTTTTCATCTTTTGCTAACTTAGCTGTATATTCTTCTTTATCACCTTTATACATATAGTGTGGTTTTACATCATCTTTGTCGCTTTCGCTTACAAAAGGACCTTCTTTTACAAAAGGTAATATCATATTAGATAATGCTTGTGTTACTTCTTCTGGATCGCTTGTATTGTCTGCAATTAAATCCATGTTTCTTTCAATCCAACGTGCAATAGTTGGACGAGCATCTGTATCTGCTCCCATATCTTCTAGTTCATAAAAATCATCAAATAGATCATCACTACCGGTTAAGTTATAAACTTGTTGTGCTGCTTTATTTGCTGGAATTGAATTTTTAAATAGAGTATCTAATTCAGCCACTGCTGACATATCTTGTGGAACAGACCATACTCCTTCAAATATATATGATTCATTTAAGCCAGCAAGTTTTCTCAGTCTAGAAACATCATCAGCTAACTGTGCATTTGGTCCATATTTTGCTAACCAACCTGATAGATTTGAGTCTGAACCTTGTGAATTAGGATTAATATTAGTGCCGCGTCTACTTCTTTTTTTCTTTGTTTTAGCTTTTGCTTTTGGAGCTGGTACATCATCAGCTTTTTTTGCAACTTTAGATGCAGGTGCTACCGGTACATCATCAGCTTTTTTTGCAACTGTAGACACAGGTGCTGCTGGTACATCATCAGCTTTTTTTGCAACTGTAGACACAGGTGCTGCTGGTGGATCTGATTTTGGAGTTTCAATATCATTTGTTGGTGCTGGTTGTTTTTTTGGAGCAGGTTCATTTTTCTTCCACCATTTGCGGAAATACTTATATCCTTTGCCTGCAGCTTTTGCTACACCGCCACCTGCTACGCTAAGTGCAAGATCAGTGCCAACCTGTTTTGCAAGGTCGCCTTTTGTCATTTCACCTGCTTTTACTGCTTTTGCGGCTTGGTATGCATCATATGCACTCCATGCTAATCCAGCTCCCATAATAGCTAGTGGTAATAACTCTGTAATATATTCTTCACCTTGCTCGTCTAGTTGTATTTCTAAACCATCTTCTGTTTCAACAACTAGTCCTTCTACTGCAAGTTTATCACTAAATTCAAAACTTACTACATCGCCCGGTTGAATAGTTTCATCTAATTTTTGTTCAATATGTTCAATACGCATGATAGTAACTCCTTAATACTATTTATGCTAATTGTAATATAAACTTGCCCAATCTCCTAGTACACAATGATTTCCTTCATTTGCATATTTTCTTACTAGCATTTCCATAGTTCGAAGTTCCATAATGATCATATCACTGTATGTCATTTCTTCGGTACCCATTTTACCTTCCATTATGGCGTTCATAAGTTCTATACGTTCTTCAAATTTACGTTCAGCTCGACGAAACCATGCTTCGGAATCTTTTGCAAATGCTATACGTTCTAGCATCTCATCTTCATTCATTTTGTTACGTTCTCAAAAGGAATACTTGCCAAGTTCTTCATTTTAGCTTCTACCATGATATCTGCTGTATCACGAAAGCTACCTGCCCATTCATTTACTGCATTGTTCCACATAAAGTCACTGTGCGCTCTAAGTTTTGCTTTTTTGTAACCTTGCTCTAACAATGATTGATAGTCGGGTAATACGTCAGCATCATGTCCAACAATATAATCTTCACGTGATACACTGTAATGTATTGCAGGACGCACACCTCGCCAACTGTCAATCATGCGTAAATATCTATCGTCGGTTGGCTGTATGTATTCACCACCACTGTTGACCCAATGATGGTGTATGTCGAGAACAAGGGCGCATGTTTTTTGTAATTCGAGGCTTGCGTCGATGCCCCACGAGTTTTCGTCATTTTCGATTGTAATCGTGTTTCTCGCTTCCGGAGATAATCTTTTGTTGATTGCGTATTTAATACCGGCTGGACCCTTACGGCCGGAGATGTGGACATTACATTTGAAGTCCTGAAATTGTGTGCCGAAGCCCATCCATCTGATAAGGTTAACATGATATTCAAACTCCTCAATACTACGTTCTACTATTTCGTCACTTTCGCTTGCTAGTACACAAAACTGTCCAGGATGCATACTCATACGCACACCAAGATGTCTAGCGGCTTCGCCTACCTTTGCATATTCCGTTTCACAGTATTTAACTACATCAGGGAGTTTCCAAAAGTAACGCCAATCTTCTTGTGTTGCACACGGTAGCTGATTACTGCCAAGTCTAACCATGCGTTGATGTTCTGGCAAACTGCCTACATATTCTACAAGTCTTTTAGCCGCTGCTGCATTGTGAGACATAATATCCCACAATCTTTGTTCTGATACTTCTCGTTTTTGATTGTTTAGCCAACGAACTGTTGTGCTACGTTCTGTAAGAGGACGCTGTATTTCTTCTAACAGTTTTTTCTTTTGTGTTTGATCATGATGCAAAAACTTGCATGCAAAACCTACTCGACCCAACATATTCTACTCCTGTATAGTATGTTACTACTATAACGCAAGATTGGTTGGTTGTCAATTAAATTTTGTTGTAAAGTCTCAACCACTTTGCAACTTCTTCATTGGTAAATTCAGGAATGCGTCTATGTGATTCTGCTAATGTATCCCATTCTCTAAGTGCAGGGTGACTTTTGTTTGTTTCACTGTAGTATAAACCATAGTGCCAGCCTTCTTTCATCATTTGATGTAACCATCTATTATGATGCCATTTGGCCATATCATTGGTTGCTGATTCTTTTACTGTAGGATCAATGTGCATATCATATGTTGTATCTACATCATACATGTTTGAAATTTCTATGTCAAAATCTCGATCATAAATGTATTCCCAAGCATCTACCACAAACAATGTTTCTTCTTGTGTAAGGTCACGTGTCAATGGAACTACATAGCAATGTGGAAATTCATCATCTTCACGCACTCCGTATTCCATTGCCACAGCATGATCTCCTTCATAATATGAATACAAAACATTTTCTGGTGCAAATTCTTTAACTGTTTTATACCAGCGAAGTTGTGAATCACCTTCAATAGGTTCCATTGTTTTGAGCATTATATGATGTTGATACATTAGTAACCTTCCTCATCTTCATATCTACTAGATGTTCCTCTAGTATCTGACTGTGTTGTTACAACAACATTTTTGTCGCTGCTACCACTGTTTACGTATAGACCAAACCAAGCTGCGCCTGCACCTGTTACAACACTTACTAAACCTGCTTGTGCCATATTTGGTTCTTGTAGTGACATAAACCATTGTACTACATCATAAAACATATAGATGTATACAATTATAAAAATTCTAGGAAAGATTCTTAGTTTGTCAAACCAATAAGGAAATGCTTCTAATCTGCTTACCTTACCGTCTTGATTTAAATCTGTGTTATCTGACATTTTATAAATTCTCCTTACTACTATTTATCAATATATTAACAGTATCTGGTGTGAGGATATAGTTTTCTAAAACCCAATCATTTCCTTTTGGAGATAAATGACTATCATCTTCTGATAATATTAAACCGGCTTTATTCATTTCAATATCGTTTTCACAATCTCTTATACCATGTGCTTCTGCTAGTAATTGAAAAGCATTTTTTTTAATTCCACTATTTACACGTTCGCCTATCACCAGTTTGCTTACAATATTCATCAACTCTAATGGTATGATGTGTTTAAAATTATATAGCTTTGTTATATTTTCAAACCATTTATCATTATACAACTGACTAGTTATTGACGCACTTTGTTCCTCTAATACACTTCCTATTTTTTTTGCTTGATCTAAACTTAAATTACGTTGTTTAGCCCACTTTTGCAATCTTGGTTTAAATATAGGTCCATCATTATCCCATGTATTATTTTGTGGACTATACCATACATGTCTATCGTGCATCAATTCAAGTGACATATAATTGTCAGATACAATTGTTTCTTTAAACTCAAATTCACAGTCATTTACAAGTAAACCTATTCTGTGATTATAAGTTCTACTTACAAATAAAATGTCTGCTTCACGTAACTTTGCATCTAAAAGACACCACTGATAATAGTAATTACCGCGTCCACCTAATGCATAATTAAAATATTCATGTTGTGGAAATTTTTGTGCTAGTTTCCATGACCAGTGATTTTCAAATTGACCTTTTTGATTGTATGCAGAAAAGCTATCTCCTATAAATGCAACCTTTGCCATATAAAAACACTCCTTTGTGATATTTATATAAAAAAACCCAGCGTAAAATTTACGCTGGGCCAGGGTCATGTTATAATTTGGGTTTTATAGTCCGCCGTCTACTACGTTTGAACCAGTGAACACACCACCTGTTGCTTTAATTGCAGTTTCGAGGTCTGCTGTTACCCATGATGAATTTTCCATGTATATATTAAATGCTCCACCTGACTCTGCACCAAGACCAATAATTGTGCCTTTTTGTGATGCAACTTCTAGTGCCGCTTCTAAATCTTCGCCCGGAGCAACTTGTGCATCTACGCCGGTTGCAGCTGTTACAAGATACACAGTTACCGGTGCTCCGAAGTTTACTTTACCAAATTCGATTACATTGTTTGGATTACGTGTTGCCATAATCTTTTCTCCTATCGTAAAAAAAGCACAGTGTCAGACACTGTGCTTTTGATTAATTCATACTAAAAATTAGTATGCAAAGTCAGCGGCATCAAAACCAGCACCTAACGCTGTTGTTAGATCTGCTGCTGTCCATCCTGATGAATTTTCAACTGCTACACGCACGTCATCACCTGCGATTGCGCCTATGATTACTGGTGTGCCTTTTGTTGCAACTGTCTTGTATATAAGTTCTAGATCACCTGAAGCCATACCTGAGTGTGTGACTGTGAAGTGAGTTAGTGAGCCAACCATGAACTGGCCGCCTGCATATACGTCATTTACTTTTGCTGTCATTTTAGTTTCTCCTAAATGTGTAATACTTTGTAGCTTTGCTACTAATATTATTTATCAATTTTTTATCTTTTTACCACGTTACATTCGACAAAAATTGTCCAATGAACGTCGGTTGCATCGCTTCCTACGACTGTAATTTTTAGACTATTATTAACAGTATCTACTGCTACATCCGCTGTCCAGGCGCTAACATTTTCTGTCAAAATTTCTCTACTCGGTGAGCCAATTAATGACAGTGTTCCGCTAGTATCATCTGCTATACCTTTGATTCTTACACCAAATTTTTCACTGGCATTAGTTCCAATGATCTGAGCTTCGTACATAATTGTACTGTCTTGCTCAATAGCAATTCTATCTCCGCCAACTAGTAATGCTTCTGTTTCTGTACTATTTGCTGTTTCTACACACATTACATAATTGTCATGTCTAGCACATACTTCTGTGCTAGGCTTAACAACAATACTAGTTGTTGCTCTATATTCTATATCATCTGTATATACTCTATCACCTGTAATTTCAGGTTCAGCCCAACGGTTATCTACATATGCTTCTGTAGATAAACCAGCAATACTTGGTATATAAGGTTTGTTTGTTAAATCAGCGTAATTACCACTGAATAATTGAGGTCTGTTTACAAGATCAGAATAATCTCCACTAAACAAACTAGGTAAGTTATCTAGTTGCGAATAATCAATGTTTTGTGCAAGTGCAGAGCCTAATGCACTTAGATCAACTGTACTTACTACTGTATCTGGATCTGGTTCAATGTTTATTAGCTGTAACTGTTGTCCTACTAGCTGTAGACTTAAATCAGCATTACCAGCTGGTGTATTTGATAAATCATTATAATCACCGCTAAACAGTATAGGTCTATTTGCTAGGTCAGAATAGTTACCACTAAAGTTTGTAGGTAATTCATCAATTTTTTGTTCTACATACTGTTCTGTAGCATATCCATCTAAGTTTACATCACCATCTGTTAATGCTGTTGCTACTGTGGCTGTAACATATGCTTGTGTTGCAAATATGTTACCAAAGTCTTTGCTTTCCCATAGAGAATTTACTGGATTGTATTCTAAAAGGTAAAACTCTTCCGAATCAGCTACTGTTGGTAAACTACCAATTGCTACATCATTTAAATCATCTAAATCAGCAATACCTGCGACACTTGCGTTTGCAATTTGTTGATTGACAAATGTTTGTGTCGCATAACCAGTAAGATCTACACTACCTCCGCCTGACTGAGTAACCCAGTCATAATCAGTTCCATCCCAACTTAAAACTTGACCTGTTGTTGCTGTGCTTGTATTTAAATGTGTATCAACTGCTGCATCATTGTAAGATGCACCACTTAATAAATTAGTTGTATCTGTTAAGTCACTTATATCTGCTGGTATAGTTGGTGCACCAGTTAAAGAGCCATATGCTCCATCAAATAATGTTGGTGTGTTAGTAAAGTTATTATAATCTAAATAGTAAGTACCATCTTGACTATCTAGTGTATCTGCATTACTACCGCCAGCACCTGACGTGTTATCTGCTGATGGTTCCCATTGTGTCCCACTCCATTTTAGAACATATCCTGTTGTTGGAGTAGCATTGCTAACATCTGTTAATTCTCCTAGTGAAGTTGCACTACTTCCAATGTCTGAATGATTTGCTAATTTTATCCAGTTACCACCATGAGCAAAATACCCTGCTCCAGTTGAATGAACATGTGCAAACATTCCATGATATGTACTTGCGCTTGGTAGGTCACCTTCTGTGGAGTATACATTAGAATATAGTATTTTACCTGTTGTAGTAATATCAAATGCTTGTGCATCTAAATCACCGCCTAATTGTGGTGTTGTATCTTCTACAACATTTGAAATGCCGCCACCTGCTGATGTATTATCTGTAGCTGGTTCCCATGTTGTACCGTTGTATTTTAAAACATGTCCTGTTGTTGGAGTAACATTGCTAACATCTGTTAATTGTCCTAGTGAAGTTGCTCCGCCTCCACCACCTCCGCCACCTGATATACCAGATAAGTCTACATTGTTGCCATTGGATATACTTAAAATATTACCACTTATAGAAAGAGTTTGATGTCTACTATCAACATATGCTGTTGTAGCATATCCTGTTAGACTAGGTAGTTCACTCTTTAATGCATAGTTTGTTAAATCTGGCGGGCTTGGAACATCTACTGTGAGTGCATATGGAGATAAGTCTGGTAGACTTGCATCAATATCCGCTTGTGTTACATAGCCCGAATCGTTTGTAAATTCACTTACATTTGTTGGAACTGTTGGAATAGTAGGTGTATTTGTTAAATCATCATAGTCACCACTGAATGGTGTAGGGATTAAAGCATCTACTTGTGTTTTAGTATAATAATCTGCAAGTGTAGTTGTTAATGATGAATTAGTTACATAGCTAGATAAGTCAGGTAAACTTGCATTAATATCTGCTTGTGTAACAAAGTTTGACAAATCAGGTTTATTTGTTAAGTCATTATAGTCACCACTAAAAGCATTTGGTAATGCATTTAGCTGTGTAGTTAATTCTGATTGTGTTATATATACGCTTAGGTCAACGCCTTCGCCGTCTAGTTCTGCTTGTGCAATTTGTTCTTGCACCCATTCCTCAGTAGCATAACTATCTAATAATGCTACTACCTGAGATTCAATTAAAAAATTGCTTGTATCAGGAAGATCAGCACTTGTTAAGTATGGAACGTTATTTGTAAACACACTTACGTTAGTTGGAATAAGTGCATTTGTTTCTGTTTTTGTATAATAGTTTGTTAAGTCTGCTCCACCACCTGATAATAAAGATGTATTATCAGTTAGGTCGCTTAAATCTGTTGGAACGTTAATATTTCTTATATTGATGAATGCTTTTACGGATTCTTCAAATTGTAAAAAGTCACCATCTTGTATGTCTGTTAAAAGAAAATCTGGAAGTGGTTGTTGACTAATACCACCTGAGAATGCTTTGATTGCCATGAACTACTCCCTTACAATAAAATAACTGCTTTGTCCAATACCCCATGTTGTGCAGCATCGTATGCAGGGTGTCCAAGATAGTCTCTGTCAATCTTTACTCTCAAATATACAAAGTTACCTTCAAACGAAGTTCCTTTTGTAATTGATTGGTTATTAATTTCCATGTATGGAGTAATTGCATCAAGGTCTATAGGAAACCAATCTCCTGCTTGCGGATTTTCTACAATTGTAGCTTCAAGGTGTATTCTACCAGTAAAGTTTACAACGTGAAAACTGATGGTGTGTAGCCCATCAGCAAACCCATAGTAACCGTCTCCTTTGACTGCATCACTAGTATAGGTTAGTTCATTTTGGTTTGTCATTATAATTACACTGCTGGCCATATTTTTTCTCTACTGTTAGTAATTGCTTGGCTTCCTCAAACAATGACGTAATACGTCTTATTACTATTTATCAGTTTCGAGCTCTGCGTGTGTAACTACTGTTTCGATGTGTATGTGAAGAATATCTGAAAATGCTAGTTTAAATAAGAATATTTGTTCTTGATCGTTAGTATATAGCATTGGTATATAATTGTTATATGTTCTTTTTATAGGTAAAACACTACTCGATGATGCAGATGATCGATAGAAACTACTGTATATTCCATAGCCACCATAGCTGTTTACAACTCTACTATGTTGAAACTGTGTAAAACAAAACTTCATTATTTCATTGTATTGATCTTCAGATGGCGAATTTCTCCAATTAGACCAAGAATTAACTTTGTATTTGTATTTGTTATACCATAACCTATCTCTTACAACTACTTTCCAGTCTTTGCTACTCATTTGATCAATGTGTTCTTGATTAATAGGTCCTTGTATTCTTATAATATTTCTACTATAAAAACTGTCTTGCAAAATATAATCAATAATATTTTGATCACTTGTATAAATTGTTGCAATAATTTCATACTGGTTGTCTATAGGAATGTATCGTCTTACAATTCTATATTCTGTAAATCTAGAAGGTAGTCCTGGTTTACTATTTGCACTAAAATATCCTAGCTTGATAGCTGTATGATATTGTCTATAAAATAGTTGACTACTAGGCTTCCACTGTGGATGGTTTATTTTCATTAACAATTACCAATTCGTTATTTGTCCAATTAACTTTTAAATGAAATATGTTTTCATTATTTAATAAGAATCGTGCGATAGGAAGTTTTACACGTTCATTGATTAGTCTTGCTAGTGGACGAGCACCCATTTTAGGATCATACCCATCATCTTCTAGCATTTTTAAAAGTTCTGGTTGCCATTCTATTACTAGATGACGTCCTTCTACATAGCCTTCTACTTGACGTAAAAACTTAGTAACAATACGTTTCATACTCTCTGGTGCCAGTGAATCAAACTTAACAATGCCATCAAGTCTATTTCTAAACTCTGGAGCAAAGAAATTGTTTATAGCTTGTTCAACTGCTTTATGATTAAATGTTTCTTCGTTAAAGCCGATGCTTTTAATTGCAGCATCTTTTGCACCCAAGTTACTTGTCATTATTATAATTGAATTTTTAGCACTTACAACTTTACCTGTACTTGATGTAATCATACCTTCGTCAAACAAAGACAACAATACACTCATTAAATCAGGATGTGCTTTCTCAACTTCATCGAGAAGCAATACACAATTTGGATTATCTTCTAAATTACTTATTAATAATCCATCTCCTGCTTTACCATCTCCATGTCCTACATATCCGGGAGGAGAACCAATAAGTTTTGATACTGTATGACGTTCCTGATATTCTGCCATATCATAACGTACTAATTTCATGCTCATTGCTTGTGCAAGGCGTTTTGCAAGTTCTGTTTTACCTACGCCTGTTGGTCCAGTAAACAAATAGCTTGCAACAGGTTTATTTGGATCTTTTAATCCAGCCATACTAATTGTTATACTATCTACTACTTTTTCAATTGCACCGGGTTGTCCAAATACTGTTGTTTCTAAAAACTCTTTTACTTCACTGTGTTTGCTTGCTGTATGTGTATCTGCGGTTGTACCTAAATGCTCTTTTGGAATTCCTGTAAGTCTTGAAACTTCTGCACGAATTTCATCTTCTCCAATTATAGTAATACGTTCTTCAGATGGTAAAATTCTATTAAAAGCACATGCACGATCAACAATATCAAATGCCTTATCTGGTAACTTTTTATTAAAGATGTACTGTGCAGATAATTCTACTGCAAGATCACTTGCATCTGGATCAATACTTACATCGTGATATGCCTCATATGTGACTAGAGTATTTTGAAGAACTTCTTTTGCTTCATCTACACTAGGCTCTCCTACTGATACTTTTGTAAAGCGTCTTGCTAGTGCTGATTCTTTTTCAAATATTTTACGATATTCTTCATCTGTTGTTGCACCAATTACTTTTAATTTGCCATTTCCTAATGCAGGCTTTAACATATTACTAGCATCCATACTACCACCACCTGTACTACCTGCACCAATAATAGTATGTATTTCATCTACAAATAAAATAATATCATCTAATGCTTCTAGTGCATCAGCAAGTTGTTTCATACGTTCTTCAAAATCGCCTCTGTATTTTGTTCCTGCAACTAGCTTAGTCATATCAAGTTCCCAAACTGTAGTTTCTTGAATAATATCAGGTACACTTCCTTCAACAATTAATTTTGCTAAACCTTGTACAATTGCAGTTTTACCTACACCACTGGCACCCACTAGTATGGCATTTGACTTTTTCTTACGTGCTACTGTTTGAACTAGATCTTTTAATTCTTCTCTGCGTCCTACTACATCATCATAATCTTCACTAGAAATATTCATGTTGTTACAAAACTGTTTCATAATATCTATATGATTGACCTGTACAGGAGATGGCTCTGGTGGAGCAAATGCTTGATAATTTGCAAAGTTTTCATCACGAACTGCTTTACGTTGCTTTGATTGTTCAGCATGTGCATCTTGCATCCATGAAATAACTTTTTGTTTACTTAATCCAAGTTGATCTGCATACTGTGCAGTTACACTTTGATCTTCTTGTAACATGCTTAAAACAAGATCAAGTTGGTTGATTGCTTTTTTTCCTTGAAATAATGCTTGTGTTAACGCACGATTAAACACACGTTCTAGCATTTGTGTCTTACGTGGATTTGGTTCAACATCATTATCATTTACTAGTTCTTCACAATCATGTTCTAAGTAATCAACTAGATGTACTTGAAGTGCTTCGTAATCTGCAGCAACTTCATAACACATTGCTCTCACATGTGAATCGTCTAATATTACTGCTGCTAAATGTTCTATAGTAACATATTCATGTTTAAACTTTTTAGCTAAATTAATACTTGTAATAACTATACGTTCTATATCAGTCATTCTTTAACCTTTTTATAAATTTATCTATGTCCTGTTCTGTGACAAGACTTGGTATTTCTACTCTAACAAAAATTCTTAAATTTCCATAACGTTTTGTTTTTCTATTATATAGTCCTTGTTCTTTAAGACTTATTATGGTTCCTGTATTACATTCTTCTGGTATCTCTACATTTACAAAATTACCTAATGCATTTTTTATCATAAATGGTCTACATAGCATCACATCTACAATATCTAACGTCTTATACATTATAAGGTTATTTCCGTCTCTTGTAAAGTCCGAATGTGCTTTTTCTTTAACATTTATTATATATTTTTTTCCATGGCTTTTAACTTGGAATCTGTCTCCCGATAATGCACCGGGTGGTATTTTTATTTTTATGAAAAGTTCTTCTTCTTGTTCAACTTGTATATAATCATCAATTCCACAAATTTGCTGTTTTAAATCAAGTGCAATATTAAGCATCTGTGTATCTGCTGTTGTTATAATAGGAACATGTTTTTTGTTTATAATTGTTTCGTATGCTTCGCTTATTTGTAACCATTCTGTTACAGTTCCACCAGCGTCCGGGTGGTGTTGTTGTGCTTTTTGCTTGTAAGCTATCTTAATGTCTTTAAGTTTTGCACCAGGCATAATACCCAGTATGCTATAGGGATCAGTTTTCTGTTTCATAGTAATTTTGGTATGCTGTGATTACTGCATTTTGTTGTCTTACTAGTTTAAGTAAGTCAGTAACATTTAAAGTTAGTGCTTCGTAACCTTTTTCATCAACAGCAAATACTACGATTTGTTTGTCTTCGTTTTGTAGTTTTTCAAAAACATCTTCTACATTGTCAGGAGTAACTACTATCCAGTCTAATGGACGTTGATCAAATCTATCCACAGATGGAAGTTTTAGCGGTACCTTTTCTACTGGTGCCGATATTATTTTTAGAGAATTAGGTATACTAGAACAACTACTCAGTGTCATTGTTGCTAATAGCATTGACGCAAGTAACATACTTTGCTTGTGCATCTTCATCTCCTACTGGTGCTCCTGTTAATATTTCAAAGCATCTAAACAACTCTGTTGTACCTTTATTTAACACTTTTTCAATGTACTCAGGATCTTCTACTGCACGTTCTCCTACTGACATATCTCTACCGTCAGTACCTTGTACAAATAATTTTTCTACATCTTCGACTTGTTTTCTAGCTTCTTCAAATTCTTCTGTTAAGGTATTAAATGCAACCTGCATGTTAGCAAGATCTTTTGCCAATGATGCATTTGCTTGTGCTTGAGTTTGTATAGCACCTTCTAGCTTGCCTTGATTTTCTGCATATTGTCTAAGTGCTTTTTGTGTGTCTAAATAGTACCAATAGGCAAGTCCTGCGAATGCAGCAAACGCAACGGCCATTATTAAATATACTTTAAGTTTTGCAAACATTTCATTTATACCTAATCAATAACTATTTAAAAATTTAATTCTTTCTGATATTTCTTGTGCTTCTGGATTAGTTGCAATAGTATAATCATAACTGTTATCAATAACACTTGTTGAAAAATTTTGTTTGTTAAATGGTTGAGGATTTTTCATATTGTAACTTGTAAACATAAATGTGTCAACACTATTATCTGCACGTTTTACATCTCCAAGTATTTTTTCTATATTTGCATATAATTTTTGATTACGTGCAATTTCTACAAATACTTTATAGTAACCCTCATTATCTGGACCAGGACTTGTATCTACATCTATAACGTCATGTCCTTTTTCAATAAACAAACTTAGATCTTTTGATGGCTCCGCATCTTTTACTTGTATTGAAACTACTACAACATTCTCATCTTTGCCTAATTTAGATTTAAATTGATCTATGCTAACTGTTGCCAGAACATGATCTTTTAGGTCATTATTTTGCATTTGTTATATCCTCATCTGCTAAACCATCGTTATAAGCATCATCTACACTTGCACTGTTAATTTCTTGATCATCAACACGCAATTTAGCATCTTCGATGCCTTGCATATGTTTACGTGGAATTTCGATTGTAACAAGCCAAACATTTGTTACTACTTTTTTAGCACGTTGTTGACCTGGACGTTTACCGTCTGCACCATCTGGGCCTTCACTATCTTCCGGATTACGTAATTTTGCAGCACTAATAAACTGATCTTTAGCATAATATACTTTTCCGCCAATTCTTAAAAGACGTTCTGCACCTTCTGGATCTGGCATTTTTTTAGCAGGCCACATCAGTGTAACAGTTACCCAATATGTTTCAATGGCCGGGCCTTCTACAATTTGCCCGTCAATCCAGTTTTTATATCCATATATGCCAGTATTATCTAACACACGTTCAAAATCCATTAGGGTTTCTAATGCACTGTTTCTGCTTGCTGCTGACTTTAAATTGTCAATTACATAATTTTGATCCATATCAATTTTCCTTATACTATTATTTATCACATTTATTCACTACTCACTTAACTATTAACCTAGTTTGTTAAATACTTTTGAGCAAGGCAGTTAGGCCTAACTTTGATAAGGAGTTATTATGGCTAAAAGAGCTCGTAAAACTAAAAAACAACAACATCAACAACATTACGATGACAGTAATGTAATACACGTAGGCACTCACAGAAAACGTAACAAATACGTAAATATCATTCCTAGAAGTTTATCTCAAGAAGATTATGTAACAATGCTAGATGATGATGATCAACATATAGTATTTGCTATGGGTCCAGCCGGAACTGGTAAAACCCTGTTAGGAGTGCTTGCAGCAATTGACGCAATGAAAAATGGCGTATGCGAAAAAATTGTTATTACACGACCAGCTGTTAGCGTTGATGAACAACATGGATTCCTACCTGGAACACTTGTTGAAAAAATGGCGCCATGGACTAGACCTATATTTGACGTAATGGAAGAATATTGGTCACCTCAACAGATTGAAAGCATGATTGCAGATAATGTAATAGAAATTGCACCTTTAGCATACATGCGTGGTCGAACATTTAAAAACTCTTGGATTATCGCAGACGAAATGCAAAATGCTACCCCTTCGCAAATGAAAATGCTACTAACACGTATAGGCGAAAATTCTAAGGTTATTGTAACAGGAGACTTAGCACAGCACGACCGTGGCTATGAAAACAACGGTTTGAAAGACTTTGTAAAACTACTTCAACGTAAAGGAAGCTCTATGATAGGTGTGGTAGAATTCACACGCAAAGACGTAGAGCGCCATGAAGCAGTGACAGAAGTCTTAGACATTTATGGTGACGAAGATATATAAAAAGAAGCAGTAAAAACTGCTCTAATATAATGCCTAACTGCTGGCTCTACTCACCTAAGATGTAACTTGAAATAGCTGACCATGTGTCTAGCTTTATAATTGCATCATTTTTACAGTCTGCATTGTGTGCATGACTAATAAGTATTGGCTTTAATCCAAACTTTAGACCACACACTGCATTCTCTGTTTTATCTTCTATCCAATAAAATCCGCCACCTTCATATTCTTTGAGAGCGGAATCTTTATCAGCACCTGTATCTAAACATACTATTTCTTTAAAAACACCTTTACCAAAAATGTTTTCAAGATTCATAATTCTTAGACGCTTTGCTTTTGTATCTAAACTAAGGCTAGTAATACAATGAAATCTATATCCTGCTTCATATAATTTACCAACACCGCTTCTTGCATCACGAAATGGATGTAAATATCCCATCCATGCACTATCGTTAAATTGCTTTACAAGAGCAAAGCCTTCTTTATATTTAAGTCCATAAGCAATACCAATATCATACACACCTTCTTTTTTAAGTTTGTATCCACGTTCTTTCATCCAAAGATGAAATGATTTTTCCCAATCAAGTAGTACACCGTCTGCATCTGTAAGTATAATTTTATATTTGCTCATATATTTTCTTCTTTCATATCTAATTTATACTACTATTATAAGACATCTTACTTTACTTGTCAACCAGAAAATATAATAATAAATAAGTATAGTGTTATTAATTCCAACCAGAACTTATAATACGCCAAACATTTTGTTTTGTATAAAATACAGTAGCATCCTTTTCTACTAATTTAGCTAATCCATTTGGCTCAAAAGTTTTTGCAATTGCTTTGTTAGTTCTTAAACTATTAGAATCACCACTAGTGTCGCTGTTAGTAGTAAAATACATTTTTGTAGCACCTTTGTGTGCAGCATAGTCCATTTGATGAGAAAGAATATGACCCCAATTAAAATCATTATGCATATAACGCAAACTGCCAGGAGCTCTACCTCTGTACTGTTTAAGAGTCGCAGTTCGTACCATCAATCTCCAAGCATCCTTACCATACTCTGGCCAAGAGTGGCATCCACTTATACTAATAATCTGACTATCATGCCAGGTACACCACCAAGCTTCTTCGCCCCATTTTCCTATTTTCATTGCATCAGCACTAACGTTGTTAACAAGACCCTCTTCTTCGCAACAATGGCAAAAGTAGTAAAACTCATCAGGGAGATTTTCAATGTTTAAAGGTCTTATTTCAAAGTCTGTAATACGTGATGACATAAAAATATTTACTCCTAATTTGTGTAGAGACCATAATACATTAATTGTTATAAGTCATGGTAGCAGTGGTGTTGGAAGTGCTGAACAAAATATTGCACAACAATTCTTAGTAAAAGGTTATAACGTTGCTATACTAGATTACTTTACAAAATACAATATAGAATCACTAGGTTGGATAGATTTTGGTCCCTACATGGATAAACATAGTTGCACTTTTGAACAGATGTTTAATATAGAACTACCCGAGTATAAAAACTATATTCATATAGGTTGTAGTTTGGGTGGCTACTATGGACTATATCATGCACAAAAGTTTGTAAAAAACTATTGTTTCTATCCTGGTGTAATTGCAGTTACGCAAGATCTAATAAAAAAGAATTATTCCAATACCACAGTATTTATACCAAGCAAAGATACCTGGTGCGATAACTATAAAGATTTTGAATTAATGTTAAAGACTCCTCCTAATGTTATACATATGGATAATGCATATCACGGCTATATGCTAGAAAACAAAGACCGTGAAATCCTCATTAGTAAATATAACACAACTAGTAGGATATTGTCAAATGAACAGTTTAGTCAGCTAAGGCCAAATCATTATGCTTTTGCATTATTATACCCAGAAAGAGTAAACGAAACAATTAGGTTGAAATCAAATAAACAACATGCTATACTATCAGTTAACTATATATTAAAGGAACTAGAAACAATATGAACATTGTAATCATATCACACGAAAGAAGTTTAAATAAAGCACAAGGATTGCTTACTGCATACAAAGATGAGAATACATATCTAATCACTGATACAAAACCAAACGAAGCTAAAACGTATGTAAATGATGCTACTCATTTAGTTATAAGCAGATACTTAGACGTTGTAGAAATTGTTAAACAAGTTCCACATGCAGATAAAGTTTTATGTGTAAGTGAAAATTTATTATCTTTACAATCACAATTAGAAGCATTTTACGGCATTAATAATATTAGTCCATTTGCTGCGGAAATTCTTAGTAACAAACAAATGTTAGATGATTATTGTAGAAAAATAGGTTTAGGCAAATATGTTCCAAATAGTATTACACCAAGAAATCATAATAACTTAGCAATATTTAAAAACAAGCAAATCTTTAGTAAGCCGGATATTGGAACAGGTAGTAATATTTTTTATCCAGGCGACGACAATAATGCTCCTAGTGTAGAGTATAGACGTTGGAATAATAGACATCATTTTCTCAAACATCTAAAAGATAAATCACAACATAATGAATTTTTTGAACTTAATAGGAATGGTATACATTTACAAAAATTTAATTATAAGTCGTGCCGTATTATGTTTCAAGAGTATCATTGGAGTTCTGGCCCTACGCAATGTCCCAATGGCTATGTAAAGGATGGAAAAGTTGTAATTGAATTTTATGTAAAGAACAGTAAAATAAAATATGGAGAAACAGTAGATCCTAATAGCGATCCTGTTACTACTCATAGTGTAAGTGAAGCAAGTGATATTACAAGAGAAAGATGTGTATGGGGTGCTAGTGAAGACGAAGTTGATGATGAAATTGTAAAAGCATCTTATGACTTTATACAAACTCTTGTAGATGAATTAAAAATTAAAGATATGTTTTTTGTAGGACCTGATTTTCACCAAACTACTGATGGGAAGGTAATTGCAATTGACTTCAATCCTAGACCAGGACAATTTATTAATATTTTAGATAGTGTAAATGATTTTAACATAATTACAAAATTTGTAAGACATGATAATATTGATATAAAGAATAGATTACTATGGGGTTGTGCTTTGCTCAAACCAGGCATTATCAAAAGTATTGATAACTTAGAAACTGTAGAAAAATATTTTAACGCACAGAATGTTGGATTAAAAGTAGGTGCAAAAATACCTAAATGGCAAAATTTACAAAACAAAGAATTTAGTGTAAACTTTGATATTACTGGAAAAAATGAACAGGAACTGTTTAAAAAGTATTCAGAAGTAAATCAAATGTTACAAAATTGTATAACATACGAATAAAAAAAGCGGCTTAGAGCCGCTTTTTTATTGTTTAGATTTATTGCTACTACTATGGAGTAAAGTTAATTACTGCGGTATCGTAGTCTGATATCAGTCTATCAACTGTTTCATCTGTTGCAATTTTTAATGACATTCCTTTAAATGAATCTTGGAAAGCCTGTGTTGTTTTCATAGTTGCTGCAACTTCACGCATCTGTTCAGTTACACCATCTGTTGCATCCAATGTAATAATTGCATCGATAAATGCTAGGCTGATGTCGCCATCTGCACTAAATGCAAAACAATTTGTAGTTGGATCTTCTTCCATTGCTGGCTGTCTTGTTGTAATATTTAAAACAGTATCAGCATCTTGACCAACATAGCCTTTTGTAATTGCACCTGAGCCGTCAAATGGAACTACTACAAAGTTGATTCCTTTTTCTTTGCCAAGTCCTTCTACATAACGAGCTGTTGTGCTGCTACCCCATGTTGCTATCTTAACTGTTTTTCCAGCCATTTCTTCAAAGCTGTTATACTCACGGCTACAAACTAAAGTTTCATAGACCATAAGTGCTACTAGATTATCTCCAGTTACGTCAATTCTAGGTAGATCTGGATTACCTGGCCATTCGCTACTCCATACAGTAAGCACATTTTCTTTTGTAAAACTCTGTGCAGCTACTACTGGGTTATTTGCTTGGGTAAATGTATTGTCAAAATTGTCTGACATTTGGTTTAAAATTTGACGGAAGGTTCCGGTTTCTGAACCACCGTTAATAATGTTGATTACTGGCGTTGTTGCAAATGCTAATGTAGCAATCATTGATGCTGCGATTGTTGCAACTATTGTCTTGTTTTTCATAATGTTTCCTCTTATGATAATATTATTAGTGTTCTCACTAAGTTTTCATAAAATAAGTCGCTAAGAAAAAAACCATATATAATAGGTGTAGTGTCCCAACGTCTTATTAGATATCCAATAACCATTAAAACTGCTAGACTAATTATGTACCAATCCTTTATTGGATAGACATAAAGTCCAACTGAACTAATAATTGTTAAGATGAATATGTTTACTATTACATTATATCTTTTGTAAAAGTAAGCTACTCTACTTAACAGATTAAAACCATACCAACTAATTGTTAAGCAAAATATTGCTACTGGTGGAACAAAATATATAATTGCACTCAACTCATTGAGTGTATTTGCTATATTAAATTCAAACCCATTTTCAATCATGAGATAGTAAATGAGAACTTCACTACCTGTAATTGGTATTGCGAGTATAAGCAAAGGCAACAAGCTACTTAAAGCTCCACTGTTATTTGCTGCCTCCGCGGCTGCCGTACTCTTCAATATTGGCGCTTTAAAAAAACGCTTAACAATTTGAGAGCTCATATAGCTGCCAAGAATGTTTGTTATGCCTGGAATCATCCCACTCCAAAATCCAACCATACTGCCTAATAGGCTACTGGTAAGAGTGTTCTTTCCAACTGCAAATTTATTTATCTTATCAGGTTTCGTAATTCCTGTTGCTGAATTTTGCATTTTAGTAATTTCAGGAACAATATATAATCCAATCATTACTACACTAAATGGTATACCTAATGTAAGATAACTAATACCAAATGTTCCCCAACTTTTATATGTCTGAGGATCTAATCCAATGTGTGCTAAACAACCTCCAGCTATGAACAATAATATTGTTTTCCAATATGCTTGCTTTGTAAACAGAGTAATCATAATAACCGCTAACGAAATAATAATAGTCTGCAAAACGCTGTTGTAAAATTTAAACACATGTATAATGTTAGGTAATAATAATAGCATTAATCCTACAGAAAACGCAACACCTATGGTACTACTAATAGCATTAGTGCTTACCGCTAATGATCCTTTGCCTCGTTTGAACAAACGATGACCATCTCGTGCAGTAACAATAGCAGCAGCATCACCTGGAATACCATATAGAATAGCAGTAATACTATTTGTATAATTGGTTGCAATTAACACACCAACATAATACATCATAATATTTGTTGGACCAATACCTTGAAGGAATGGATACAATGTTGCAGTAGCAATAAAAGGCCCTGCTCCTGGTATCATACCAAATATAACTCCGCTTATTGTTCCTATGATTGCCCATAATGATAATTCAATCATTTATAGATGTCCTTTTAATCTTGGTATATAATCATAGATGTTAATACCTCTGCTCTTGTCCAAAGCATTTGTGTATTCTACTAGTTTTGGTCTTAAATGTGTTAAATTGACTGCATTATCGATAGCTTGAATTATACCTGTAATATCTTGTACAAGATGCTCGTCTCTACTGAGTTTAATCTGAGGAGTTAGTTCATCTACTAAATTCTGCAAATCAGTTTTGGCTTCATTAAGAGTAGCTGGTTCTAAAACTTCCATTTGCATAAATTCTGGTTTCCAAACCTTAAATGTGTGCCAACCAAATCTCTTCTTTGTAAATACCCATCTAAAGTATTCAGCAAGACTTAGCATTGTTAACGCACCATAACTGTGCTGCATACTTAATGTTACTGTTTCTTCATTAGTAAATTTTTCAAACATATCTATGTTTTCCAACCATTTATCATGTTCAAGTGGCCATCTAATATATTCGTTTGTTCCTTTTAATCCATCACAACTAAAATTTAATTGTACCATTTTAAACTGGTTAAGCATATTACATATCTTTTCGCTAATTACAGTACCATTTGTTGTAATTTGTACACTGATATCTTTGGCCCTATCTTGGTCAATTATACTTTGCAACAACTTAAACATTTTTTTGTTAAGCATTGGTTCCCCACCTGTAAACTTTAATTTAGTTAAGTATGGAGAAACTTCATCTACATTATCCCAAAAGTTATTATGATTTACCCAATTGTAGTCTACCTTTTCTGATCCTAGCTCTTCAATAGGACCCATGATGCCATCTCCAAACGGTGCAGTTTCTGTAGTAATCCATCCTATCTTTTTCCATTCTTGTAATACTTTACTACTACTGTTAGGATCACAAAATACACAATTTAGATTGCATGTATTTCCTAGTTTGAGATCTATGTATGTTGGAGATTCCATAGTTTCACTTAGATATCCCCATTCTTCATTAGCTCGCTGTCTATAACTTTTGGTACCTTTTTTTTCATTATATTTGCAACTTCTACACTCATGTACTGGTTGGTCTTTTAACATTTTTTCACGTATGTGCTCCATATAGTCGCTTTTCCAAAAATCCATTAGGCTGTAGTCAGAACATTTGTAATATTTTCCTCCTTCAAAATCAGTAGCTTTTGTTGTAGGAATATCGTCACCGTCCTCATCTACACAACAAATCTTCCAACGACCAGTTGGACTAATCGTCATACTAACAAACGGATATACACAATAGTTTTCTCCAAATTCATCCATTATTAATTAGTTCCTTGTATTTGTCTGTTACTTTGCCAGTAATCTTAGCAATACTCCTAGACCATGGGCCAGTATTGGCTGTGCTATGTGGAACATTTTTCCAATCAAACCAAAGTATGTCTCCAGACTTCCAAGGTGGTACATATGTATTTCCAAATTGCATAATATGTCCAGGCATCCAATCGTGTAACATTACAAAACATCTACCCCATTGATCTCTATCATCATCTTGGTCTTCGTGATTTTTTCTCATACGCAAACCTGTTAAACTATCTATATGCAAATGCAACATCATTCCTGTATGCTGTGTTTGTATATTAGTTTGATGTTCTACAAGACCGACCTTTTCTGCTAGACTATTTAATATGGGAGTATTTTCATCAACCACATGCTGTCTATAAACAACATAGTCTTTGGGTATTCCCCAGTCTTCGCATAAAGCTTCTTCAAAACTATACTCAAATGTTTCTTCTTTATCGCCTATTGTTTTGCCATCTTTACGCACAGGTGCAGGCCAATAAAAATCATATTCATTTTTTACAGCATATTCTACTTCAGATTCCCATTCGTCATAAATGTTTCCTACTGTGCGAAAATACTTCCCATGATCTCCTGACATAAATGCATTAAAATGATAATCACTTTTTGCTTTTGTAATATCCCATCTATTTGGCATGAGACATTTCCACAAATATTCTCCACATAGGTGGACGGTATAAATTACAGTGATCGTAATCTATTTTATCAACAGATAGTCCAACATGTTTTGCAAGTGTATTGACTGCTCTTTCTGTGTTGTTGAAGTACCATGTATACTTCCATTCTCTATCGCAAAAATAATATGCACTATTTTTTTGAGCATCGTCTAAATCTCCATGTAACCAAGTGTGTGCATATTCAGCTTCAGGCTGAAATAGCTTATAGTAATTATGATTATGACTCCATAGTAGTAAACCATCATCTGCTAGACATCTTTTGAGTGCTAGCATATTTCTATACTGCTCATCATATGTGTACCAATTCATTGGGCCAAAACAAATTACAACATCCCATGTTTGTTCTTGTGGATCAAAGTCTGCTTGTTTACACATTATATCAGCTTCTGATCTATAAGGATCTACACCAGTAACATTGTTTAAATGTTTTTTATATTCATTTACTCCGCAACCCATATCAAGTATGGTTAAGTCGGGGCGTTCTTTTTGCATTGCTTGTAATCTATTTACAAGTGCCTGCCCTCTTATATTCCACTTGTTAGCAATTACATTATCATTAACATCTTTTATTTCGCCAACAACACCTGTTGTGCTTGTTCCATTTTCTCCAACAAAATAATTTTGTTGATATTGTTTATCAATTTCTTTAACAAAATCTTGCATTGTCAGTTCTTGCCAGTGATTTACTTTATACAAATTAATAGGATAATGCATATCTCTGACTTGCATACTGAATTCTTGTTCACAGGCTTTAATAAATTCCTGTGTAAATGGAAGCTGATTTATAGGAGATTCTGGAGCAATGTTCCAACCAAACATCTCCTGAACTTTATCCCATATTAATTTATTGAGTGGATTATGATACATTTTCGTAGTGATACCTTTCAATGTGATCTACACCAATTTGCTTTCTAAATTCTTCAGTAAATGAGCCTTCAATATTAAAACTTACTTGCCAATAAGCAGGACTGTGATCTGCTCCATGTAATTGACTGTGATTAAAGAAAGCACTCTGTGATGTAATAGGAATAATTTTATTATTATCTTCTTCGTCGAGTATTACAAATGATTTGTCTTTTGTAATGTTAAACCAAATAAATTCTTCTCTGTGTGGTTTTATATTTTTAAGATGTCCTGGAATTCCTGTATCTCTATGAAATTGTGGAGCAAGTCCTGGACGAGTCAGTAATGCACATATTCTACCTCTTTTAACAAAACATGTTAAATCATCAATCCATTTAAGCATTGGTGCCCAACTGTCTGGAATATCTTTTAATGTTATTTGATCCCACTTTTCATCAGGACAGTCAAGGCTGTCGTAAACAATTCTATCGTGATTTTCTGTTAAATTTAAAATCCAATATGGTGCTACAAGATCATTTTTTAATTCAAGTTCAAAAAACTCTTTTTTTGTCTTTGCTGTTTTTTCTTCTGCAAACCATGTACAATTATATGGCTCTTCGTTTTGTAGGCAATTTTGTTGCCAAGTATTAGCAGTAATTAGATCATAACTATCTGCAATAGCGCCTTTTATTACATCAATATGTGGTAAAGCATCTAATGGCAGATGGTCATCTAAATCTATATACGGCTTTCCGTCTATTGTTAACATTCGATTCTCCTTATGTTTTTCTTCATCCAACGATCATCAAATCGTCCTGTCACATATAATTCTCTACAATAATCATCATGTGATGCTTGTCTAGTGTCACTAAACGTATAATTATTTGTTACTAAAGTTTCTGCTGTTCCTGTCCATAACGACATTTGATCGTATTCAATTAAATCGCTATATTGGGGGAATTGTTTTTTTAGAAATGTATGTATTGAGTTTTTAATGTATGTATGATGTGCAACTGCAAACTCGCCAAAAAATTCTTGTGGATCGTCAAGCATAGAAAATCCAAACTCGCGCTTGTTGTTGATTGCATCAATATAGTGTTGTTTCATTTGTGATTTAAAGTCTACATACCATGTTTCATTTATAAGACTATGTTCTATTTGCTTTAATAACTCGCTTCTAGTAGTAATACCTTCTTTATGTAAGGTGTCTGAAAAATGTCTAATAATTCCATAAAAGTAAAACGGAATTATAATACACTTAGAAAAAAACAATCCTTCAAATACTTCATCAACAGACATATCTTTTGTTCCAATTGCAACTTTATCTTTTGCGCCGACGCCATAGTAGTGTCTAGTAAAACCTTTAATTTCTGCCCACTGCATTTTATACATACTAATATATTCATTTGAATTAAATTCTGTATTAGTAAGCTGGCTTAATTGATTAATTTGAAACTTATTAAATGTAGTTGGCATATCAAGTAAATAATATATACCATTTTTAAAGTTTTCAAGTGTATCACCCGGCATTGGAAAGATAAGTTCTGTATACACATCAACTCCATCAGCATTCATATCTTGTATAATATCACTCATTTCTTCTAAGCTAAATGCATTAGTGCGTTTTACTGCATCAAGAGTTGGCTGATTAAGACTTTGTAGACTTAATCCAAAGATTGTGTCTAGACCATTGTTTACAACTTTCTTAGCAATCCTTAATACACGATCTCCTCGTGCTTTACTCCATGTAGGCAAGAATCTGCCCTTCCAGTTATTTTCGTTTTTGAGTCCTATTAATGTATCAACTATTTCTTCATCTCTATCAAATATACCAAAGTTTGCATCTGCTACATCAACAACATTAATTTTATTAGTTACTATCCATTCAAGTTCTTTTTTTACTCTTAAAAGATCAAACTTTTTAACTTTTTGATATTGTTTAGCACCAATGTCGCAAAACACACAACTATAAGGACAACCTCTATTACTTTCAAATACACATCGTATACCTTCTGTTTGCTCTCGCTTGTTTTTAATTAAGTGATCAAAGAACCCATTTAAATACGGACTCGGTATTGCATCATAATCAATCTTAGGTAACGACTTATTATATACTTGTTGTGTAATTACACCATCGAGGCTATTGTATTCTTTTTTATTGTTGTATTCTCTAAGTATGTTAGTAAATACTTGTTCACCGTAATAAGGTATTAAGATATCAATATCAGTATGCTGTTGCATCCATTCTACACTGTACTTGGGTTCTGGTCCTCCAATAATAATTAGGCAGTCAGGAAATTTAGTTTTAACTTGTTTTATAACTTCATATGTAGTTGGCCAATTCCAAACATAGCAACTACACACTAAGATATTTGGATCAACTATTTCGCTTAAAATAGTATCAGCATTTTCATTCTCCCAAAACACTTGACACAATTTAAAGTTATCTAATTGTGTGTCTAGCATAGCATATCCCCAGATAGTACCTAACGCTTGAGGTAGCGTTGCACTAGGGTGCCAATTTGAAAGTTGTATGCCGTAACAATTAACCATATTTAAAGTGCTCTGTATCTTTCCATATGGTGCCATTGTCTACTTTAGCAAATAGATCATCAGGCCAGTCAAATAAGTCCATCATTAATGCCCATCTAGGACCTGTTGCTTCTTTTAATCTTGGAACACTATGCATCATACGAGTATTAAATATAGTTGGCTTAGATAAAACAAAACTTTCTACCCTATGATTAAATTGATCATGAAAGTATTGAGGAGTAGACTCGAAGTCCCCTACTAGCGGTATTCCAAAATTTGCCCATTTTCTTTGATCGATATGATTAACAAGTCCACCCGGTTCTACACTACTGATAAACCAACTACGTCTACCAAACTCAAAATTTAATCCTTCAAAGATTTCATCTAATATTGGAAAATCATCTTCAAATACATCTAGTTCTCTTACATTCCATTGCAAACCATTTTGATCATAACCGTCTTTCCATTTGGTTGATTGTTCTGCAAATTCTATTATTTCTTCAAAAATAATTGGATCGTAATTTAAATTTAATTGTCTATGATACCAGTTTGTCATTATTTCATCCTATAATTTTTAATTATTGTTTCAAATAGATGTTCATCAAATCTCAAACAAAAGACAATCATTATACAATTGTCTGTCATACTGAATACACTATGTCGTTTACTAGCATTAAAATAATAAAGGCTACCTTCTGTTACATTTATTACTTCGTCTGAGTAAATAAACTTCATTGTATCTTTACTACTTTTATTTACAAAAGCAATTAGTCTTGCATCTTCAAATCCGTAATCAAGTTTATTAATATCATAATGTTCAGGAAAAAAGCCTCCACTATCTAAACGCAGATAATGACATCTACCTAACCAAGGCTTCCAAGGCTCAATTATTTGTTGTAGCTCTGGACTAGCATAATATACATCTGTGTAAGTATTAATATCTTGATTAGCAATAGTTGTACCATTTTTTTTATTATATTCGTATAAACTATCTAAATCAGGAATACCGCTAAGTCCTCCATCTAAACTAGTAATACTAAGTCCCCAACGATTATTTGGCTTACGTACATTATAAGGTTTCCATTCATCTTTAAATGGTTCCATCTCTTTCATTAACTGTCTTTCATCAAATGATTCCATTTCAAGCCAATCATTCATTGAATGTAATCTCATTAATGCTTTATCAATCTTTTCCATTATATAAATTTAACTCTCTTGTTTTTCTCATTCACTTCCCAATTAATCATCGACCCATCTGCAATTCCGTCAGCTATTTCTTGATATGTGTTGTGCCGCCAACAGCAACTAAGTATTGTCCTTGAGTCATCTCCCCAATTCTCAACACCATGTACTTTCATGCCTTTAAAAAGCCAAGGTGCAAGTTGACTAGTATCATCACTGTTGTTGTAAAACATATCAAAAACTTTTGTATCTCTATCAAAATCATCATAAAATACCTGTGGACTTTTATCACCAAACTCGCCTTTGATTGCTATGTTAAGAATTGCAAGTCTGTTTCTATCCTGATGAGGAGGAACGCCGCCTTCGCCTGTAGCTGTGTACAACATTGTATCTGGCATAATAGGAGGATTAAAAAGCTCTGCTAGCTCCTGATGAAACTCAGTCCACACATAGTTTTTGCACTCCAGTCTTGGATTATTTGCATAACTTTCATGCACTGTCCATCTAACATGACCACAATCAAACAAGTACCAATTGTCCTTGTCTATACCATCCATGTGATCTAAGATATACTGTCTATCATACCATAGTGTTGGCAGTTCAGCTGCGTAGTCGTCCTTGAGAGTCAACTTTATCTCTTGCATTATCATTCCACCTTTCGTATGTCTTAGTAATGTTTTCCAAGTATTTAATCATACTATTAGCATCACTAACTTGAAAACAAGTCATTGGATTATGTGTAAAGTCTTCGTACTTTACAATTTTACAAATTAAATTGTCAATAATCATAGCATATCTATGACTTCTATATTTGCTTAAACCTTCTTTATGCATGTCTTCTAACATACCAATTGCATCAGCCCATTCACCAGCAGGATCGGGCAGTGTTTGTATCTTTTGTATTTGCTCGCTCTTGAGCCAAGCATTTTGTACATAACAATCGTCTACACTAGTAAACCATATTTCATCTATACCTAGCTTTTGTATTTGTTCATAACAAAATTCATAAGTTCGCATATGTGTTGCAGCATATTCAACTAAGAAAGGACCCGGTACCCCAACTAATAATATTTTTTTATCTTTAAATAAATCGTGAGTATTCTTCCACTCAGTAATTACACCTTGTTTGTGCATAGTTTTAATATTAGGTATAATATCAGCAATTCTAATCATGCAAATTCCTTTTCTTGTGCTTGTAAGAAGCATCTTTTACTTTTTCGTCCATACCAAAATAAGTTTTTAGCATGATCACCTATACTTTTATATGTATTAGGTGTTGTTTGTATTTCATTATCAACTCTGGTTAATGGCTGATTGTAATTAAACCAACTGTTCCAATTTTTTGTAAATGTTTTAGTATGTTCTGTTTTATTGTATAAATCTAGTATGTGTTTATTATATTCTAAAACTTCTTTTACATCTACATTGTATTTACTACTAATTATCTCATTTAATTCTTGATACACTGCATCTAAGTTACTGTATAAAAATTGTGCAGTTGCACCGTTGTCTTGGAAATAAAAGCCGTCGCCTCCAGGTACAGGTCTTCCCCATGTTTGATTATTAAACAGACTTTGTCTAACACTTTGCGTATGTGCAATATACTCTTTGTTTAATATACCCTGTCCATTTTTACTCCGATCAAATAAAAATTTATAATAATCTATTAAAGGAATATTATATTCTCTGTTAAGATATACTGCAACACATTGACTAGCACCATGATAGTGATGAGGTATTACAATACCTTTTGCAAAAAAGTATGCGTCTATCCATTCATCACTTGTCATTGTATTACTTGCATAACCTATGTAATCTATTTCGCCTGCACTGTCCTCTGGGTATACGTTTCCTCCAGCAGGTGCTTGTGTTGCTGTATATTGTAATCCATAGCGTTTTTTATACACAGGATCACTAAAAGGTGTGTTGGGCACAATGCTTAAAGGATGCACAGTAAGTGCATGGTCACTGCCTAGCTCTAGTATTTTACCTATTCCGTTTACCCAACTTTCAAATGTTTCTTGAGGTAGTCCTAGTATAAGTTCACAATAATTGTCAACACCAGCTTGATTGTATTCGTTAACCATCTTTTCTAACTTTGTGTTTGCTATATTAATACGTTTGATCGCAGACAATGTATCTGCATTCATGCTCTGTAATGCAATAGTAACTCCACGCTTTATACCTGCTTCGTGATTAAGTATGCGTCCTAGTTCAACTATTCTTTCTGGCTGTTGTTTTGCAGTAGCATAATCTATTTGTCTTGGGTAACCATATGTGTTTCTACACTTAGCTAAGTGTCGTAAGAAGTCTATGTCTCTATCAAATATTCCCAAATTACTGTCTGCAAAATATAAAAAGTCTATTTTGTGTTTGGCTACCCAATCCATTTCTTGTATTACTCTATCATAATCAAACTTTGCAATTTTATTATAGTACACATCTTCTTGATCACAAAACGTACAACGATACGGACAGCCCCTATTGGTTTCAATAATAGCACTATAATTTTTATTAGGTTTCATAAGACTATCCATTAGTCCACTTAGATATGGACTAGGAATGTCTTCAATATGTTTGTCTGGTTTAGGAGGAGTATAACTATCAGCTGTCATTATACCTGGTGCTGATAAGTTTCCTTTTAAAATTTCTACAAAGGTACGTTCGCCTGCGTATGTAACAATTACATCGCATATATCTCTATTTTCTTTTAACCATGACTGCTTATAAGGTACCTGTGGTCCTCCCATTACAATCATACAATTAGGATATTTTTGTTTTACTGCTTTTGCAAGTTCTCTACTGATATCCCAATTCCATACGTATGTGCTAATAGCAAATAAATCAGGATCGATAATATCATTTAGATAATTTTCTACAGTGTCTCTTTCGAACAATATTGTTCCAAGTTGCCATTCTTTTATAATATCTGGCTGTGTTTTACAATACTCCCAAACATAGGCCACAGAGAGAGGTAGAAATATAGCCTCTGATATTACGTTATTAATTTGTGTAAAATATAAATTTTTCATATAGCATCAACTTTAAACTTAAATGGTAGAAGTGGCCCCATTAGGCCTAAAATTAATGTAAACTATTTAATAGTTTGCTTTACAGCGTATCTTATATGTATTTATCTTTTATTCTTTATTAACATTTAAGTTATATGGATCATACTGTTCGCCATTGTATTTAGAACCAGTTGCATTAGGTCCAGTTTCAACGCCACTATTACAACCTACAACAACTACTGCACCAAATAAACCAAATGCAAGACATGTACGTTTTGTCCACAACATAAATGCTTCGAATGTACGTTCAGCTTCTTCTTGTGCTGCTACTTTAGGATCCATTATTCACCTATCCCAAAACAAGGTAGCAACGGAGTCATATTACAATAACGTGCATATTCTTCATGTCCTACACTTGCATAAGTTGCAGCAATTGGTACTCCTACCATTACGAATAAAATTATAAGAAAGGCCCAGCCTAGTCCTTTTGTTGTACAATAGTTTTCACTCATTTTATAACCTTTCGCAATTCTGATCCTTCATAGTTTTGCATTGCAAGATATTTTTCTAATATAGGATTATTAGGATCTAATCTATGAACTTCTTTTGCTAGTTCTTCAATCATTTCATAGTCTAGTCGAGTTTTAAGATGTTTACCCATTGTTTACCCTCTTCTCATATTAGCAATATCTTTAGCATCTTCTTTCTTATCGGCAAACACAGGTACCATATTACTTTTATGCATTGTAGCAATACCAAGTAGCTGACGTTCGCCACTATATGTCATACTTTCTTTTGCTGGTCCATGTCCACAAATTTTGTCACTAGTAGGCAAGCCTCTAGAACCTTCTCTATAATCTGGAATTGAATTGACCGATTTACCAGCATGTTTCTTTACCGCAAGTTGATCTGGGTGAGCACCCATTTTACGCAACCATTTGTCATGTTCAACTTGTGCTTGCTTATCTCTTTTTGTAAGATTTTTCTTCTTACGTTTTTTATAGTTAGTTGTGGTCATATAAGGACCAACTAAATGCATACTCATTATTATCTCCGTATAACTGTTACAACAGTATACTAAATTAATAAGAATATGTCAAGCGATTAAAACTTAATTTCTTCTAATTTATATTCGCGATCTAAATACTTATATTCTACTTTTACTGGATCCCATAGCTGAACATGTTCTATTACAGCATTAGGATCAAATGGTCCACATGTATAAACATCTAACTGAATTAGTGCAGGACTAGCATCAGTCCACACATGACAAGCCATATGTGATGTTTCAATAATAACAACACATGTAGGTCCATTGTTTCCAACCATGTAATCTATATTTGCACTGATAGGGCCAGCTAGTATTTTCATACCTATTTTATCAACTAGCTCTGTCATCCAAGTTTTTAGCTCAGATTCGGTAGGAGGCTTATTTGCCTCTATACGAAGTATTATGTGTTTGTGAACAATCTCTTCACTCATGGGTATACTCTCGTTTTGCAGGACTCACCTGTCTAACATTTATATTTATTTTAAATTGAATAATTGATCAGTGTCATTCCAGTTACCTTCAATGTAATTTATTAATACACTGTGTCTCTGACCTGTAACACTATTTTCTTTGATACCGTGTATAGTATCAACATTTTTATGCGTTAACCATCCCGAGTTTCGTATGAAAGGAACTGTCGCATGTTCATTTTCCCAATCTTTATAAATTGTAGTTCCCCAATCAAGGTTACCTTCATTTATATAGATTTGAAATGTAATTAATTTTTCTTTTATATCCACATGTTTTTCTAAATGTGTACCTGCATTATCATTTACAAGTTCAATTCGTAGTTTGCCTTCATAACAATCTACACCTGTAATCTCTGAAAATACTTTACGCATTTGCCATTCATTAAATTTGTCAAATACTTGTAATAATTGTATAGGACTATCAATAGTAACAAATGTTCTATTTACTGTATTATGGGATCTTTTACCTTTTATTTCTAAACTTGAGTTTGGAATAAATTTATCAATAATAGCAAGTTCTGTATTAGAAAATACATCTGTTATATGAAACCATTCAGTTGGTTGTTCGTACTTATTAATGTTCAACTTAAAAGATCCTCTAACTTACTTTTAATGTTAGCAATATTATTTTTATTACTAACATTAATAATATCATCTCTTTCAATATTTGATCTATAAAACATACTACTTACAACTTTATTTTCAACATTTTTAAAATATTGATCATAGTATTTGTCTTGCCAAAACTTTTTCTTATGTTCAAATGCCCATACATCTGCTTTGGTCAAGTTTTCTCTTTTTTGTTTGAGAATATTAATAAAACGCAAGTAATTATTATCCTGTGGTATTAGATAATCATATTCTAAATCATATGTTGAATTCACCGAATCATCAACAATATCCTTGACAACTTGTTTTGGATCTTGTGTATAATTAATAATAATGCTATTTGGAAAAAATTCTAATATTTTATCTGGTTTACTTTGTGTGTAAAACACATAGTTATTATTATCATTATCTATAGACTTACTAAGTTCTGTATCAAATATATCTTTGTAGTATTCTTTTTCATTTTTAAAAAACTTTTTAAGTATATCGTGAGTTGGAGGTAGAGGCTTGCTAGCCTCTACAACACTATGAAGTTGTGCAAGATTTTTTACAAACCTTGCACTAGCTTTACTTTTTTCTGCTGTAACAAAAATGTGTCTCTTTTTTAAGCTACTCATTTCATCCTACATTAGTTCAAAGTGTGGTCCATCAATAAATGGTCTGCGACCTTGACTTCGTCTAAGATCAACATATTCATTCATTGCATCTTGCATAGTGCTATCCCATTCACGTAGATCAGGTATGTGCCATGCAGCACCCCACCTGATTTGGACATCATGCTCATCTGCTGCCATTTTCATTGCATCAGCAATATCATCATACAAGTTTAACTCCCATGATGCTCTACTACCAATATAAGCCATTAGGTCAACTGCATTACCATCAATGTGCTTAGACTTCATAGTCTTAGATGCACCCTTGGCAACTAGTTCACGTTGTTCTTCTATTGTTCGTAGTCCACATATGACTCCAAAATCAATCTTTGATAAAGTAATAGCTGTTGTTACAACTTTTACCATATCTTCATTAACACCTGCTAATCTAGATATACTACGTTTACTTAATTTAAATGACATTACTCAGCCTTCCAAATTGTCCATATACCCCATGCGATTGCAATTCCTGCTGCAATCTTTGCAAGTGGTGCTGCGAATAGAATCATGAATCCGAGTGCAATACATACTGCACCATCCCATGATGTTCTTTCACCTAGTCTTGATTTAATCCAGCTAATCATAACTGTCTCCTTTCAAATTTAATACGCAACACAGCCCCCTATAACCCGCCTGTTGACTGATAATGCCTGCCTGACCCTAGCGTTCACATCATCTTACCTATAATAACACGCACCCACCAACCTGCTGCTACCTTGGGCTATTGCCCTCCCTACACTAAAGACTATTACTAGACTTTAGTTATCTTGTTATACTCCATCTCAGTTTTAACTTCATCGCCTTCGCGATCCATTGCTATACCGAGTGCTAAATCTTGTATATCATATACAAGATGTTTGCAAGCTTCTTTATCATATGTTTTGCCACTCATATCACTATATTGGTTACGAACTCTATGTAACTCTATTGCTTTATCGTGCATCACATTTATACGTCTAATCAAATCTTCAATCGTATGAACCATTGTATTATTCTCCTAGCGTTATGTATATAATATTACTTATCACATTTTTTGTCAACTATTTGTTTTATATGTGCCATCTTTGCTGTTTAAGGATATAATTGCTTCATTTAGCATCTTATCAGTGATACATACCGTATGATACTTGTTTTCTAAATTATACCATTGAGACAAAAATATACCATCACCTGTAAATCTTAATACAAAATCATTGTGTCGTCCTGTATCATCCATTACAACAACTTTAGTATAATCAAATTCAGTTTCTACTGTAAACATGCTAGCTAAATTTTTCAATTAGTGCATCAGCCCATTCTTCAGCACCGTCTGTGTTTGCATCACATTCATGTCTTTCTATAACTGGTTTTGCTCCTAATTCTTGTAACTTAGCATCAATTTTTCTGCCTGCTCCACAAAATACAAAATGTGTGCTATCGCCTAATGCACACATACTATAATTTACATTTGACAAATCAGCACTACTAGCATCTAATTCTGCCCAGAATGTTTCACCCATCATAGGCACATCTCCTTCGCCTGTAGTGCTACATAACATCATTACATTTTTCATTTCACTAATTTGTTCTACAGTGTAATCATTCATTTCGCCACATTCGACTTCAATACCCTTTGCTTCAACTTTTGATTCAAAATCTAAAGCAAGGTCAAATGCCGTTCCCATCTCACTTGCATATATTATATTAATCATGTTTTATTCTTTCCTATCTTGGTGCTCACACTCGGACTCGAACCGAGACGCTATAAGCGACAGATTTTAAGTCTGTTGTGTCTACCTATTCCACCATGCGAGCAAATTGGCCTGTCCTAGAGGATTCGAACCTCTGACCTAGTGCTTAGAAGGCACTTGCTCTATCCACTGAGCTAAGGACAGCAAATAACTATAATGCTTCTAATGTTCTCACTTGCTGTTCTAATTGAAATATTCGTTCTTGCATCCAATTAATAGCTGTGTGGATATGTCCTGTGTCATGAGGTAGCAGCTGACTTTTTGCATGATCAATTTCTAACTGCAGAACTGTAATTTGATTTATTATTTCTGCGGTGCTCATATCTGCAAAAGCTTCTATATCATCACGGTTAATCATTTAAATACTTTTTCTGCTTCTTTAAAAGCATCAGACCTGTCAACAACAGGCTTTTTATATTGCCCTAGATAATCAATTTCTTCTAAGATCTCTATTTTATCCTTCACACGTGATAACACACCACGTGAATTATCATCAAGATCTTTTTTAAGTTCTTCATTGATGATTTTTACAACTTGTCTGCTCGTAATCATGCCTAATTCTCCTAACGCTTAATATACAATATACTAGTAATTTTCATACTTGTCAACTATATAATTGCTTATTAGGAAAAATTATGTCATTAACGGCTATGTTTTTAAAAAATCCACCATCTATAGACACCTATTGCATCTATTATTACATATACTGCACTACTCGTCATTATGCCAGGATAGTTTTGTATGTATGCAAATACTCCCATCATACTATCTTTAATACAAAATAGAACCATTGCCCAGAATATCCACTCATTGCCAAGATTAAAACTTACAATGGCAGCGGCTGTGCAACCAGTGACCATTTGAGCCCATTCTAATATGCGAACAGTTTTAGATTTCATTTATTTTAAAGTCTACCCTCTGCAATTTGATTTGCTGCCTTAACAGGATCTGTGCCTAATTTATGATGAGCAGTAATTAGTTCTACTGTATCATCAATTGCATTTAACCTGCTTATAACTTTTGGGTTATGATATTCTAGATCTACTAAATCATCTCCGATTGTTCTAACAATAATTACACCGCCTGCGTTTGCAATATAATCAGGAACATAAAATATACGTTTACTTTCTAAAATATCTATCATATCTGGCGTTGCCAGTTGATTATTTGCGCCTCCGCAAATAATATCGCACTTTAAATCATGTACTGTGTTAATATTTATTGCACCGCCAATAGCACAAGGTGCATATACGTCACAGTCTATTTTGTGTATTTTATCATGCGATACCATATCACAATGATACTTGTTACACACGTTCATAGATTTATTATTGTCTATATCAGCTACTGTAACTTTACAGCCCGCACCTGTTAAAAACTTTACAAGTCTGTGTCCTACTTTGCCTAAACCGTTTACTGCAACATGTGTTTTTTGCCAAGTCATACCTTTGTATTTCATTGCAGCATGCATTGCCATAAACACACCATATGCTGTAGCCCAACCGCTGTCTAATTTTCCAGTTACACCTTGTATATGATCAGTATATTTTGCAATCATTCCGCATTCGCGAAGTCCTGTGCCTACGTCTCCTGCGGTTACGTATATTGTTTCTTTCTCATTAAACTTGTTAATAAATTCTCCAAAACTTTGTGCTAATTCTTCTGTTACTGGTCCTGTAAAGTTAATTGCTGTTTTGCCACCACCTAAATCTAAACCAGCCGCACTGTTTTTATATGTCATGCCTTTGCTTAAATTTAACGCATCTTTTATATGATCTTCGTAAGTTTCGTATGGCATAATTCTACATCCGCCTAATGCTTTTCCTAGGCTTATATTATGCACTGCAATTATTGCATCAAGACCCGTGTCTTCATTGATTCCACGTGCTACTCTATGGTAGCCTTTAACAGGAATTTCAGTGATTTCTAACATTCTAATACTCTTTTTTTACTACTACTATTTAATCTTAACCTTTGCAATAAGCGGTTTATTGCGTTTATTTCCGCATTGATACAAACATAGCTCTGAAGGATTATCATCATCCCATCCATCATAAAATATATGATGCTTGTATATTTTGTTTTCTAGCATTTCTTCTATAGTATGTAATGCTAAGTTATTCCATCCAGGATTCTCAACACACTCTTTTTCATATTTTGTATCAAATGTTCCAACTTCATCTTTGTTAGCATTAATGTATGCCGAGGCATAAAAACAACAAGGATGAACAGTCAAGTGTTCATCAACGTAAAAAGATCTTTTTTCATGATCGTGATACATACACCATATATCATTTCTATTTGAGTTCACTAATAACTCTCCTTAATCTATAAAACTCCTCATCTCCTACATAACCTGTAACTTCTATAGGATGTATTCTGTTATTGATTTTTATTTCAATTGGTATATTATTTGTTTTAGCATATTCATATGCATCATACAACTGATGTTTGTTCCATTTAAATATTATAAAATTCCAATGTCCTTTTCCACCATTTGTAAACCATGTGTGCATATTATTCCATGCTTTTTTAAAGTTTACACCTATCCTATATTTACCATTGGTTTCAGCATCCATACCGTCTATACCCCAACTAATAGCAACTCTTCTATCTGTAGCATATTTTTCATAAAAACTTTTATTACTTAATGCGCCATTTGTATGTATTTGCACCCAATTGCCGTTTTGTAAAAACAATTTAACTATTTCTTCTATGTCAGGATGCATCATAGGATCACCTAGTTCACCACATAATGTAACTGTAGTGTCTGGATCTAGTTTATTAATAATATTTTTAAATGTGTTTATGTTTACATGCTCGGGCTTCAACAAACCTCTATTATCAAGTATAGTCCTAGAACATGTAGGACATTTTGCCTGACAATAACTCGTAAGTTGAAATTCTAATTCAAGCATGGCGTGCCGCAATTATTAATACAAACTTTAGAACAGTTATTACTTTCCCATCCTGATTTAAAAGTCCATTCAGTAAAATACGTGTGTTTTATAATAGTTGAAATTGAGTGTTTCTTTAATGAATTAAAATCCTTGTCTTTCTCCATTACTTTTATAAATTCAGGATCTTCTTTTAAGTATTTTGAATCTTTTTGAGGAGATGCAGTATTCATTCCATCCCATGCATTTGCAAAGTGACAACATGGCCATATTTTGCCATCCATTGTAACATCCCATAATTTCCAATTTGTATTATTTGGATCTGAAGGTATCACCCAAGCATGACAATTGATTTTATACTTCATAATTAATTTCTTTCAAAAGAGAGTATGCTTTTTCTTTATTGGTATCTGATATATATCCTTGTAAGCCAGCACTGTTTATAAAATTTCTACGATTAAAAGCATACTCTATTTCACATCCTATAATGTTTTTTGCAATGTCATATGCTTTTACTATTTCATGCCAGTTCCAATCAAAAATTATAAATTTCCACTTACCCCAGCCTCCACTTTGAACAAATGTAGTCATATTTTGTATTGCTTTATCAAATATAACCCCTTCTCTATAATGCCAGTTTGTTTCGTTTGATGCACCATCGATTGCAAACTTTATATGTAGTTTTTCATTACCAAACTTTTTAGCACTATTACTATACCATAATGGTTTTCTGATTCCACCATTTGTGCTTATTGATACCTTGGGTGCATAGTTTAATGCTTCCTCTATGAATAAATCAATATCTGGATTCATCATAGGATCTCCATGCTCTCCGCAAAAAGCAATATTATTTAATTTTATTTCATTAAAACTTTTAGTAAGATTTTTAAAATCTTCTATTGATGTATGCTGTAAATTAAGAGAACTTACAGCCTTGCCAGTTTTCTCATCTGTCCTAGGACATGCTCTACATCTTGCCTGACAATATGTGGTAATAGCAAATTCTATCATATGCATTGGGAACTTTTCCATACATATATTTATTTGTATTAATGTTATATCAGTTTGGCACCAGTGGAAGGAATCGAACCCTCGTCGTCGGTTTTGGAGACCGCTGTGTTACCATTAGCACCACACTGATATAATTTTATTCGTGCTCACCACCAGGAGCTCTTGAATTAATACGATTATCTCTTACAAACCACTGTGGTTTACGTTTTGCTGTTTCAAATGTAGCTACTGTTACAGCAATGGCTCCTAGTAATACTACATGTATCATCATAGAAACTAATCCAGCCCACATACTACCTACAATAAATGCAAATGTAATACACCACATCCATGCTAACACCTGCATAATCATATGTCTAGTGCTAAAGTCTGGAATATTACTTAATGGATTTCTTTTATCATCCATTACTGCATTCCAACATTCATATACCCATTCTCTCATATCTTTTACCTTTTCAAATGTTACTTTAATAGGATAGTTAGCATCTGCACTATCTCTATAGTCTATCGCATCATATAAATCATAAAATTTTTGTACAACCTTATGATCTTTAAAATATGCTGTTACTTTATACATTTATATAACATCTCCTGTGTTGCAGTATTTAGTTATACTATAATAACTTAATAATGTCAAGCACTTTCTTTAAATGAATTGCTATCTTTTAGTAAATAATCCAAGTAAGGAAATGTATCTAAAAACTTCCTTGGATTGTAACTATCCCAAAATTTTACTATTTGTGGGAATAAATGATGATCCTCACCTAGTCCAAAATCATTATGTTCTAAACTTATTAACATATCTTCTGTAAAGTTATGTTCTTTTGGATCGTAATCTTCTAATTCTTTTCTAATTAAATCTACTTCTCTTTTTCTAATATCTTGTGTTAATCTTGTAAAATGTAGATAATCTTTATCCTGTGAATGATACACTGGTGTTACATCTATCTTAAAGCCACTTGTTTTTGTTAGATTTACTAACTTATGGAATCCAACAAAATTTAATAGTTGTATAGTTGGTATTACTTTTACATCTATATTATCATATTTGTCGTTAAGCTCTTTAAATAACTTTAAATTTTTTTCTACTACTTTCCATTTTGTAGGAAATCTTACATATTCTATTGTATCTCCAATACCATCTATACTTAAATTAAATTCTACTCTTTTATACTTTGTAAATAAATCTACCCATTTTGATCTAAATATTGTAGCATTAGTCAAAAACTTTAAATCAACATTTTCACTATAACCATTATCAACTTGCCAATTAATACTGTTTATTACTTGTGGCATTAGTAATGGTTCACCTCCTGCATAACATACTTTTCTAATGTGTTCTGCATTTTTGTGTAAGTAATCTACCCAACCATCGTCATGTGTTCCATTATATACATCATCCATAAGAAAAAAAGATTTATCTTCGTATTTTCTATATCTATCATCAATAGAAGAACTGTTATGTGGATTGCACATTACACATTCTAAATTACAATAATTGCTAGGTCGTATATCATAATAAAGAGGTGGTGGACATTCTGTTAATTTATTATCATAAAAGTATTTTGCTTCATTATAAAAATCTTTGTTAAAATCTTGTCTTTTAGATACAATACCATTTTTTTCATCATCTATGCAAACTTGACATTCATGCGGCATAATGCGTTTATTAAATAGTTCTCTAAGTTTTTTATATGACTCACTGTTCCAATAACCTTCAACAGTGACAGGATCATCTGTTAAAAATCTTCCTCTATATTCACAGCAAGGTCTTGCATCGCTTGTGTCTCTTATGTTCTCTTTTAAATACATACTCAAAAAGGGTATAGAACAAAAGTTTTTAAATGTGTCATCCATGCTTTTATTTATTTAGAAGTCTCCTTCAATTCCATTGATACTATAAGTCTTACCGTTAAAACCTTTGTCCATTTTTTCTTTATCAGACATAGTTTCTCCATCTTTGCGTTTTTTATGGTTAAACTTTTCTTTTTTATCGGTAGTAGAATCCAATTCTTGGGTTTTTGAGGTGACTGTCTGCATCTTCAAAATTTTCTTGATAAAACCAATCATTGTATTTTTCTTTCAATTCTTTTTTATTATTATCCCATACTGGAATAATTTCTGATGCTCCTTTTGGAAAATCAGCACCATGTCTTAGATGTATTTCAATAATTTTGTTACCTATAAATTCAACGTTTATATTATCTACATCATCAAAGTCGTATATAAAGTCAGGCAATTTCATAGTAGGCGGATCTATTATAATCCATCGATAAAACTCTGTTAAGTTTTCACGTGTATTAAATCCTTTACTAGCATGTATTGGAATAAGTTTGCCTTTTTTCCATACATAGTCTATACTAATTTGATCTCCTTCAAATACTTCACACCAAAATTGCCCAGGATTGATTGGATGAAATACATCTTTAGTTATATGTTCAAAACGTGCATCAATTCCCATACCGCTTAAATTATAAATCGGACGAATAATATACTCGTCCGATTCGGTTACTGGAACTCCTGCTGGCCCACATTTATACCCTAGCTTTAAACTAAGTTCTAATTTATTAAAAATCCAACTATGATGGGGATATATTTTCCATGCTTGCCAATCATCCATTACTATATTTATATTTTACGAATGTTTTAAAAATTCTCTAGTAGTTTTTTAAATTTTCTTTTTGATTTACCACGTATTTTTGTTTTTTTGATTGCATCTAAATTAGATGTATCGTCACCAACAACTACCATTGCAATCATACCCATTGTTGCATGTGGTGTACATTGGTATATGTATATACCTGGAGTATCAAATGTAATAGCAACTTCTTTGTTTACTTTTGATTTCTTAGGTGCTTTCCATCCATTTGGACCTGCAATGAATTCTACATTGTGACCTTTTGAAGTTGGAACCCATGTAATAGTGTCACCTACATCAATACGTGCAATATCTTGACTGTAAACCATTTTAGCTCCGTCATCACGTTTGTTTAGCATGTCGATTGAAATGTCCTCTGCGAATGCAGGTACTACAAATAATGCTATAAACATAGCAAATAGTAATGCAGGATATATTAATCCGGTCGTAAGTGTATTAAGTTTCATTTGTTTTCTCTTTCTATTGGAAGTCTATTGTACTTTTACTTATACAATTATATAGGTATTTTTTAATAATGTCGATGTGTAAAATTGTAGCACTTGCTATGTATAATTTCTCATTAAAAGACTAGGTCGATAAAAATCAATTGGCTTAACAGCATGCCAGGTGCTTTGATCAGCTGTAAATGCCCAAGCATGATTTGGTTTATACTCAACTTGTGCTTGTCCTTGTGTATAGTCATCATCATTGTCAATCTCATTAGCTAGTATTACACCGCTATCTTTTTTGCTGTCATCCTGTGCCATGTATACTTGGAAAGTAGTGAGTCGCATATTTGGATATGCATCAACATCATTATGCCATGCTTGATCAAATCCTGGATAATCTAAATGCCATAGTTTACTATAATCATTATATTCAATTCCAGTTACTTCAGTAATTTTAGACTCTAGTTCATCTGTCCATAACCAATCATAAAAATCACGTAGAAAACCAGTTGCTTGTTCACGTGCTTCATCATCAATCATTATAACTTGACCTTGTGGATAAGCAGGATCACTTCCATCGTCGTTATATACTTTCCAATCTTTTACTGCGTCCGAGTATAATATATTTGTTAAATTTTTATATACTTCTGGTAGAAAAAAAGAACCCACTGATTCTTTATATTTCCAAGGAAAGTCTTTTTCTACAAATGAATTATCTGTTATCACTATGTTCTATTTCCTCTAAGTGCAAAATATAAACCACCTACCCATAACAATACGTGCAGATTATCGTACAGTATTACGTCCCAGAAACTTTCAGGCTGACCTACCCAAATAACTCCTGTCATAATACTACAAATTGTAATACCGCTAAATCGAGTTATAATATCATTAATTTCTTTTAGTTTCTGCCATATAACAGCTCCACCTACAATCAAGCCTATACCAGCACCAATCTCACCGTATGCTGCAAACCACCATACAATATAAGGTAAATCAAAACTTTCAGCGCCTTCTACTGTCACTGGTAACTTACTAAAGCCTTGTTGTAAAAATACAATAGCTAATGGTATTCTTATTAACCAATGACTCATACAAAACTCTGGTATATTTCTAATTTTATTTTTTATATTCATTATATTTCCTCGTATTAATTTAAAAAAATCTTTTTACTTTTACATTTTTAGGTATTGGAGTACCATCGTATTCTGCACTCCTTGGTTCAAATTCAAATACATCACTGTGTGGATATTGTTTTATATTATCACTAACTACTTCTAAAAACGGTCTAGTGTCTAATCCATCTGGTTCATCTTCACTTGCAACAACATAGTCTAAGTTTCGTGTTTCGTACCATGCTAAACTTTCATCAGGATATCCTACTCCTACTACTAATAGTGGCGAGTAATAATCACTTTTTTCATATCCTAAAAATTCTTTCCATGCATTTCCACTTTCGTTATGCATTGTATTTTGACTGTATCCTGTTTTTAATCCCATCATATGTGCTGCTAAAACCATTTGTCCAGAACTAATTCCTATTGACTTGTTTTGTGTATCTCTAAAAGTATCTTCAAATTCTTCATTTACACCCGGACCGTCTTCGTCTGCTGCCCATATATCCTGATGTATGTCTTCTGGCAAAGTTTTGCCATATACAAATATCAACGGTGCATGAACTTGTGTATTATGCATTGCACTATTGACTTTATCCCAATGGTATCCCCATGTAAATCTTTCTTCATGCTCTTTAAGCATTGCTTCATTTGTAATTACAGCAAGAGTAAAATCTACTTCATTTTGTTTACTAGGAGCATTGACTGCTATCTCTGTTAAAAAATCTACAGTATCTTGATCTACTTTCTTGTCTAAGTAATTACGTTGAGCCTTACGACTCTCGTGCATACATTTCAATACAAAGTTTTTGTCTATCATACTATTATTTATTATATTGGGGGATTTTCACCCCCTTCGTTTAATTAAAACGAGTATGTTGCACCGATTGTTAAATCGCCACGTTCTTCTGCTTCTAAATCATAAGATGTTTTTGCAAATAATTCTAATGAATCATTTAAATCATATTCTGCTTCAAAGTTTAATGTTGGTAAAATTTCAACTGTATCATCTAATACAAACTCATTGTTGTAAATAGATAATTTTGATGAAAGAGTCAACTCCAGTTGCTCAATACCGCTCCATGTCATTTCCGGTGTTAATACTATAGTATCGGTATTTGTATCTGAGTTACGTTGCGCTGTAACTTCGCCACCGAGATCAATATCGGCTGTTGCTACTGTTGTAGTCAATACAATAGCAGCTACTGTTGTTGTTAGTAGTTTCATTTTTTGTTTCCTTATAAAAAAACGACTATTCTGTTGCCAGGTCAGTCGCCAACCCCTACATGCCTATATTAGGCTGCTAATGCCATTTCTGGCGCATAATTGTTATTTGCAATTATAAAATTTAACCTATTACGCTGTTACCCGGTTAACTCCACTTCACTTTCACACCTGTCGATCCTAGCTCAGCCCCATCAAAAATACATTATTTTTTATCTAAAACTTGTTTACATTTATCAGATGCATAAGTTTTAAACCAACGTGGAGCAAATGCATGGAAAAAACAAGCATATGCTGCTTTCTCTAATTGCCATGATATCCACATTGCATGCTTAAAATGTTGCCATCTTGTCATGTTAGCTTCTTCTAAATGTAATTTACACTGTTTACTAAACATTGTATATTCCTTAATGTATTTTTGGTGGAGCTGCTCGGTACTGCCCCGAGGTCCAGTATGTGTCCACGTTACTTCAACGCCAACAATGTATTTATACACTAATATAAAATTTTGTCAACCAAAATAAATATTACTATGAACAAATATTTTTGTAGTCTCCCGTGGGTCCATTTACGTTTAGATTCAAGTTACAACGGTCAAACAGGTGTAAGTCCATGTTGTAAATTTGATTGTGAAGAATGGGATAAACTTAATTCAGAAAATCATGTAAAGTATGGATTACAAAATGCCATGAATACAAATCCATTTAAAAAAATTAGGAGTGATATGCTGAATGGAATACCAACTCCTGGATGTATAGACTGTTATGAGGATGATAAGCTACTAGGAGGGTCGATGCGTTCGGCTGCAAATGATTCATATAAAATTACAAATAAAAATTTAACCACAGAATTTCTTCACACAGAGTATATCGAAGTTTTTTTAGATAATACATGCAACCTTGAATGTAGAATGTGCAGTTCAATTAACTCAACTAAATTACGTAGACGTGATAAACTGTTAGGAGATACTGTGCATCCAAACGCAACTTGCGATCCAAATTTACTTGATGAACTAGATTTAAATCTTGTAAGAAAAATCAAGCTAATTGGTGGCGAACCATTATTATCAAAACATCATTTACCATTCTTAAAAAAGTTTCCAGACCACAGTAAACTAAATCTGCTATACAATACTAATGCTACTATTATACCTAGTGGTGAAACTAGAGATATAATGGCAAGTGTTAATGAATTAAATTTTATAATTAGCTGTGATGGAATTTACAAATATAACGATTATCAAAGATGGGGAAGTAATTTTGAAAGTATTATTGAAAACGGATTAAAAATAAAAAACACATTTAAAAATATTAAATGGTTTACGTTTTTAAATACATTCTCAATATTGAATCTAAATGCTTACAAAAAAACCATAGAATGGTTTAAAGAAAATAATCTCGATACTATGTCAAACTGGGGAGAAGGTGATCTCAGTGTTTGTTTTGCACCAGATTGGTATGAAGAATGGATACTACAAGAAAACGATTGTCCTGAAGTTAGAAGTTATTTTAATGAAAGATGTCTGAACAGAAAGTATGATCCAAAAAAATGGCAGAAGTTTATTGATTTAATAAAAATTACAGATAAAATGTATGGAACACGTTTAGAAGATTACAATCCCGAATTAGCAGAACAATTACATAAACACAAAATTTATATCTAATGCTAAATACAAATATGTTAGAAGATCAAGCAATAGATTATTATAATTTAATTGAACCATTACTTGCAATAATTATAGTTGGTGTAATAGGTCTTTGGATCAAAACATTCATAGAAGACTTAGTAGCAAGTATCAGATGGAAAATTAAACCAGGATTTGAACCTGGAGATGAATGTTTTTTAGATGGCGAGAAAGCTACTATAGTAAGTATTGGATATAGAGAAACTATATTTGAAATTGACAATGGCCGTGGAAAAGTATGGCGCTATGTTGATAATAAACGTATACCAGCTATTAGACTGGAGAGAATAATTGCAAAAAAAAATTGATTGGGAATTAGCAAAAGTTTGTGCTGAATTCTGTGAACAAGCATATAAAGGACCAGACGAGTTTAAAAAGTTTTTATTTAAACGTGTAATAATGCATACACAATTAAAATACTTTGATAAAAATGGTGCCCAAGCATATGGTATTGTTATGCCAGATCAAGTTGCTATTATATTTAGAGGAACAGAGCCTAGCGAACTAAGTGATATATTAGCAGATATCAAAGCATGGAGATCAGAATCTGAAACTGTAGGTGAAGTTCATGCAGGATTCAAAGGTGAACTAGATAAAATATATCCAGAGATTGCTAAGTGGTTAACAAATCATGAGAATAAAAAAATAGTAATATCAGGACACAGCCTAGGTGCTGCAATGGCAACATTGTTTGCAGCTAGAGTACACGAAGATAACAAAAATTTATTGTTATTTACATTTGGTAGTCCACGTGCAGGAAACATAGAATGGTCTAAACAATTTAAAAACATCGAAGCTTATAGATTTGTAAATACAAATGATATTGTATGCACAGTTCCTCCATATGGATTCTATACACATGTTGGTGAATTACACTATATGAGTTACAAAGGAACTATTTTAACAAAAACAACATTTTGGCAAAGATTAGGTGACAAGTTTAGAGGAAGATTACGTGCTTGGCAGAAACGTCAACTGTTTAGTGGAATATACGATCATATGGGAAAAAGATATATTAAGAAAATTAAGAAATAACAATCTCTTCAGTTGTTTCACCGTGTTTCCATATACCATCTAATTGCTTTACAACACATTTATTATTATGTTGAGTTATAGTGGAATCTAGTTGATCCTGACTACCAACCATACTAGCAGGAATAGCACTATAACAGGGTAATGGATTTTTTTCCATTGCTAACATCATCATATGTTGGATACCATTATATCTCCAGTTATAGCCAATTCTATCATCAATACCTCTAGCAAATCCATCATATCTAATTGCATCCCAAATAGTAAAACGTATACTTTCACTATCTGCTTCAATAACTTCATTATTGTCTACACCTATGATATTATTTTTTTCATCTACAATTACAGCATGTCCATCAAGCACTGTTTTTTGTCCTTGTGCTAAATTAATAAATTGTTCATCCCAACATTCCCAACCTTCAATTATATCTCCGGTTTTATTCCTATAACTTATAGTATCCTCGTCAATAATAATGTTGACTCTTAAACCTGTACTAATTGGTTGCACACATGCTGGAAAGTTTTGATAATCAGATACGTCAGCAACACTACATGTTCTAATAGGATATTCCATAATTAGGTTTTCCCAAACACTGTTGATGGTTGATATTTCTAAACCTAAATCAAGATCTTGTCTAACCAAATCTAAAAATAAAGGTGCTTCAACATCATCAATATGTTGCAAAGCCATATTACAACTAAATTGTCTTTCTCTGGGATCTAATTTATTTGCAACTATGTCATCTACAATATGTAGAAACTTGCTTATACCCATTCCAAACTTTTTACCAGATTTTGTTGTCTTAAAATCTTGCATTTTTAAATTGATCCAAGGATTATAAGCAATACTTACAATACGTTCTAACATTTTTTCTTTTTTGTATTTGGTCAACAATTTACATTTCTCTGACTGATCAGTCATAGATTGAAGATCTTTAACTATTGTAGAAATTAAATGTGTCTTACCCATATAATTATTTATCTAATTAAAATAGCTGTTAATTAATAATATATATGGTTAACTTGGCTATATAACCATTTAAATATATGCAGCAACTAAGGAGAGTTCAAATGGTAGATCCAGTTAGCGCCATTGGTCTGGCCACGGCCGCCTTTAAAGGCATCAAAGCAGCTATTAGTACAGGTAAAGACTTACACGACATGGGTAGGACACTTAACCAGTGGGCAACTAGTATGAGTGATATAGACTTTGCTCATAGACAAGCAGAAAACCCACCAATGTTTAAAAAACTATTTGGAGCAAGCAAGCTAGAACAAAATGCTTTAGAAATTTGGGGACATAAACAAAAAGCAAAAGAAATGAGAGAAGAACTAAGATCTCATATTAGCTTATTTTATGGTCCATCAGCTTGGAAAGAGATTGTTGAAATAGAAGCACAAATGCGTAGAGAACGTAAAGCAGCAGTATATGCTGCAGAAGAAAGAAAACAAAATATAATTGAATGGTGTGTAGGATTATTACTTGCAGGCGTAATGACAGGTGTTATTGTTTTAATTATATGGCTTGTTGGCAAAGGACAAGGAAGATGGTAATAAGATAAAAGAGCAGTGATATCACTGCTCTTTTATATGTTTAAAAATTTCTTCCCACATGTCTACTGTAAAAATCCACATTATGTATTATTTGAATTTTGAATTTTTTTGATTTCCATCATACACTTTTTCGATTCCTCTTGGTAACCAGCTCTTGCGAGCTCCGCTGCCGCTCTCGAGTAACCAGCTATCTGCGTATAGCGGTCTAATGCTGACCACAATCCAGACAATGGCGAAAATACAAAGTTTTGAACTAATGCTGTCATTAAACCCATCCTCGTAAATTACTATTTGATTCAGTTTTTGTTTCTGTTGTATCATTGTGAAATGTACCAATTGAAACTGCACGTATATCACTACGACCTATACCAATATCCCATAGTTCTCTATCAGTAAGTCCGTTTAGTTTATTATATGTTTCACGCTGTATGCGTTTTTGAGCTGCTCTACGTCTCCAGTCAGAAAATAGTTCTCCGATGGATGAAATGTTAAGCCAATTTGATGCTGTTAAAATTACTTGTGTCATTAGTAGTATATTCCTCTTTTTGGGCCTTTGCCTGTTAGTTTAATTTCATAGTATGCGAATTCCCAATCTTTTGAGTATTCTGTTTTTGCCCATGTGAGTATATCATTATCGTTGAGTTTCTTACGCCCAAACATGCTCACAAGGCTCCCGTATAGCTTTCTTGCCATAGTAGTCTCCTTTAGTTTTTATGATGCTTGAGGGAAGCAATACCCCGGTCTGTTTCCGGCGTCACTAAGTCTTTCCCTAGTGCCACTCATTTTTTCTAAGCTGAGGTCGCTTTGGTAATAGAAATTTAGTTTAGCACAACTTTTAATTTATTACAATGATATTTATCAGAGATATAGCAGGATTGCTTACATATTATTGCAAAGACGATATGCGTGTAGTGCATACATTACAATAAAAAAGCAAGCAATAAGAATATTGCTTGCTATATAGTATTAAAATATTTTAATATTAAACTGTTACTGATACTCCATCAAATCCAACAATAGTAATATTACCACGTGATTCAATTTGTCTGCTTATATAGTCTTTAAAGTATGCAATAGCAACTTTCTGTCCTAGCATCATACCACAGTCGCCATCTGCACGATAGTGAACACCTGCAATGTTACGACCAATTGCAATATTTGCTGCAAGTTTATTAAGCTCTCCATGAACTGTTAGGTCACCTGAATCGGAGCGAGTATAACTTATTAGTGAGTCACCTGTTGTTGAATGTTGAACTGCACTATAATTACCCATTGTTGACCAATTTTCATCTGCATACATTAGTTTCAATATCGTTGCATTTGCACCTGCAATCACAGCATGACCTGCTGGATATGATGGATGTGTTGGCGAACCTTCTGCATATAGTAATGGTAAGAAAGGTGCATTGTCGCCACCGTTTGCTTGGTTAAATGCCTTTACTGCATCAACTGTTGACTGTGCATTATTTAAAAGTGATGCAGCTTGGTATACTGGTGTATCACCTGACATACCTGTTGCAACACGAGCTGCCATTGTTTCAGGACGTAGTTTACAGTGATGTCTCCATTTCTGTACCCATGATGCTGTTAACGCATTAGCTGATACTGCTGCAACCGCTGTTGCTTGAAATGCTGGGCCTGCATTAGTTAAAAATGCACCACTATTTGACGGATCAACATTTGTGTATGCTGTGTGTCTTGTACCGCCATGTGCTAGCATTGCTGCTGCATAATAAAAATGTTGATATACAAAGTCACTGTGAACAAGTGTTCCTAGCCCACGACCATTAAAAATATATTTTGGAGATGAATCTGCTTGCTGTGCTACTGGAACAGCCCCGTCTGCTATACTTTTAAAGTTTGTTTTTGTGTTACCATAAATGCCATTATGGACATTATATTTTTGTGTAACTGTATGGGCGCCTAATGCAAAGTCATGTGCAAGGAATTGTGAAATATATGGGCCTGCTAAACAACCAGGTGCTACGCCACGAAATAGTTCTGCACGTGTTAATGCTCCACTTGTTCCATTCACTGGTCCTTTGTATTCTGCACCAAATGCATTTAAGTTTGTTACGGCACGGTCTGCTGCTGTGTTTGTAACACCAAAGTTAAGATCATTAAATGAGGTATCTCTTTGGATATTCATTTCATAAACTTCGACCATTTCTCCTGCACCCCAATCGCTATCAAGTGTAGGTGGCGCCGGCATTGTCATACCATATGCATCTTGTCCTGTTATTTCACATGCAAATGCACCCAATGGGTTTGCTAATTTACGTGTAGCATTTGAAGAAAGACTTACATTTTCTAAATCTTGTTTGGTTCCACGTTCCATTGCTAATGCTAGTTTTACAACATCTGCTTCGCTTGGCAGTAGGGTTGTTGAGTTATGATCTAATGTTTTGCTAAACATAGATTCTGTTTTTAATGTTGTTATATCGTTATTAACAGCCTGGTCACGTTCGAACCCACTCATAGCATCTGCTAATCTTTGAGTTCGTTCTTTACGAAATCTGCTGATCGAATAATCTTCTTCTCTTTTGGACATATAGCTTTCTCCTTTGAACTAACTATATTTATTTAATAGTAGAAGATTCGTATACACCGTTATATTGATTATTTACTAAAATAAATGTTGCACATTTACTAATATTCTTTAATCTATTTGCACCTACGTATGTGCATGTGCTTCTAATACCACCTAGTATGTCTTGCATTGTATTTGCAATTTTACCTCTATATGGAACTAAAGCTTCTCTACCTTCGCTTGATCTATAATCTTTGAGTCCGCCAAAATGCTTTTTATTAGCTGCATCGCTACTCATACCGTAAAACTGAACATAATGCTTTTGTTCAACACGGCGTGTTTCTTTTGTTTGGTCGCCCACATATTCACGTATAATCTCATTTGTTTCGTAATACTTTGTAATCACTTCGCCACCGCCCTCATCGTGTCCTGCTAACATTCCTCCTAGCATTACAAAATCTGCTCCGCCTGCAAACGCTTTAGCTACATCCCCCGAACATGTACAACCACCATCAGCAATAACAAGCCCACCAAGCCCATGAGCAGCATCTGCACACTCCATGACTGCGGATAATTGCGGATAACCAATACCAGTTTTAATACGGGTCGTACAAACCGACCCAGGGCCAATCCCCACTTTAACAATATCTGCTCCACTTAAGATTAACTCCTGTGTTTGATCTGATGTAACTACGTTACCAGCAATGATTACTATATTAGGATATAGACTACGAAATTCTCTCACAAAGTCAGTAAAACGTTCACTATAACCATTTGCTACATCAATACATACAAATTTTATAGTGTGTGCTTGTTCGTATACTGTACGAAACTTTTCATGATCTCGATCTGTAATTCCCATACTGTATGCAACAAAATCAGATCTTTGTGGATTGTTAGGATCATCAAAGAAGTTTACTAAATCATTTACCTCATATGTTTTTACTAAACATGTAAACATTTTTTGGCTAGCAAGTATATCTGCCATTTTAAATGTTCCTACACCGTCCATATTAGCAGCCATAATAGGAACACCACGCCAATCTCTATCTTGATTTTGTACAACAGGATATCCATCAGGTAACACATCTTTTGCCACATAAGGTTTATAATTACAAAATGTAAAACCACGTTCTAAATCTACTTCTTTACGACTTCCTAATGTACTACGTTTTGGACGTATTAATACATCACTGTAGTCAAGTTTTACTTCTGTTTCAATTCTCATTTGTTTTCCTTTTCGCATACACGTCTACGCAAATCACTACTACTGAATCTATGTTCACGTTTATTAAAGTATACCTCAATTCCTCTTGCGGCACAGGTAGCTCTGCCTGTAAATTCTTTTTCTCTGTACTCTTCTCCCAAGAATCTAACATCTATTTGAAACAGTTCAAGTATATCAATTAGATCTTCTTCTGTTTGATATGGAACTATTTCGTCAACAAACTTTAATGCATTAAGTTGTGCATAACGTTCTACCATTGTCTGTATTGGTTTATTTTTTGTATCAGGTCTATCGATTGTTGGGTCGCTTTGTAGTCCAACAATTAAGTAATCGCAATTTGCCTTTGCTTCTCTAAGCATACCTATATGACCAGCATGAAGCAAATCAAATGTGCTAAATGTAATTCCTACTTTCATTTTTTATCTTTTAGTTTCATATGTTGTTTAGTAAACCATACAGGAACTTCGGGGTTTAAGTCAATTAATTCTTGCTCTGTATATGTTTCAGGAAGACGCACTCCATGTTCTTTAAACTTTTCATAAAAAAAGTCGGCTAATTCGTCTTTGTGTTTATTCCGATATGGAGATTTTTTAGTCCAATTTTTCATTACGCATTGCCTTTTTCTCTAAACTTAATTTTTCTTTTGCACTCATTGCATATGCAGCTCCCGCTAATAAAACAATAGCACCTGCTTCTGCTAAAAGTGTTAGTGGCTCTCCGTCTTTACTGTGTAGAATAATCAATCTACACAACGCTGTCATTGCAATAATGATTGGCAGTGTAACTGGTATTCTATTGCTGATATAGTAAGCACCCACCATGCCTACAATCTCTGTATAAATGAAAAGCAAAAATAAATCAGCAAGTGCTATATTACGTGTCTGCCACATACCCCACACTTCTAATAATGCAGCTACTACTGTTAACATACCAATACCTCCTAGCATTAGCTTTTCGGTAATTGTAGTTGTCCAATGTAGTCTTTTATTTAAGTTGTTCATAAATTAAGCTCTTTACTTTCCATGGTGTGAAACACACAGTTCCTAAACTTATATGATCTGCTCCAGCGTCTATATATCGTTGAGCACTAGATTTATCTGTAACTCCACCACCTGCAATAACTTCAACATGTGGATAATTTTCTTTTAGAAAGGAAATAATCCCCAAGGTATAAGGCGCAATAATCTTTCCAGATAACCCACCTTTTTCAGTTGGCAATGTATTACTTGCATGTATTTGAGTATAGCCTAATTTTACTATTTTGTCAAGTTGTTTGTTTGTTATAGTTGGCGGTACTTTTACAATACACCATTTACGTTTATCCTTAGCAAAAGACTTTGTTAAGTTTGGATGCTTGTCTACATTAGGACAACTTATGTTAAGTTCGACACTCATATTCTTAGGTACTATTTCATATAGTATACGCCAGTCGTTTGGTTCTAAACTAGCAATACTCATTACACTATGCGATGCAGTATTTTCTATACCTTTGAATATTCCAGGATTACGCAATCCTAGTTTATTTCGCCAACCTGTTCTAGTATACCTAAGTGTTTTTATAATATGTTTTACTAGTCCAGGACGTGGTTTAACTGTAAAAGTTCCTGTTACAGATATTGCATCACCAATAAAATTTGTATGCTGTAAGTAATTCCCAAATGGAGCACTAATAAAATGTTTTGTCAATTAATCTTTCCTTGATTAAGTTAATCAGTTTTTTCAATTGTAACATCTAAAGGATAACTATTACGTCTCGCCTCTGTGATTGTTTCAACACATTTTTGTTCAGCAACTTCGTAGCTATATGTGCCACATATTCCTCTACCTTTTTCATGAACCTCAAGCATCACACTTTTAGCTGTTTCCATTGTGTGTCCATATATATGAGTAAGTACAGATATTACAAACTCCATAGGAGTGCTATCATCATTTAGCATAATAACATTATACCTAGGTGGACTTTTTAGTTTTGTTACTTCTGCAACTTCTTCATGTGATACTTGAGCCATGATTACCTCTTAATCAATTTTAATTGTTTTTTGTTTCATTTCTTCTGGAATGATACGTTCTAGTTCAATATAAAGCATACCATTTTCCATTTGAGCACCATTAACAACTACATTATCTGCTAATGTCCAAATACGGTTAAACTTTCGTTGTGCAATACCTTTATGAACGTATTCGCCTTGTTCTTCAACTTCTTCAGGATCATGACTGATCATTAATTTACCATCTTCGGTTGTAATATCAAGGTCTTCTTTTCGCACACCAGCAAGTGCAATTTCAATTTGAAATTTGTTGCCTTCTTTGCGAATATTGTAAGGTGGGTATCCACTACTTGCTTTATTATTTTGTGCATATTGGAACATGTCCGAAATGATGCTGTCAAAGCCTACAGCATAAGGTGTGATTTTATTCAAATCAAGTGTTGTTAATCTTGTCATAGTTTATCTCCTTTTAAGCAAGATATTTTGAGACCCATTAGGCGTCTCGGTTATATACACTCAGTGTGTAATTCTTTCTATCAAGTTTCTTTTGATAGTCTACGTCTATGACGAGCATTGGCGGCTGCCTTTGCTTTTAGACGTTTTTCAGTGTTACTTGTAAAATGCCTACGTTCTCGGATCTCGTTAAACAATCCGTCACGAAGCAGTTTCTTTTTTAATTGTCTCATTGCTTTATCAACATTATTGTTGTGGACACTTACAGTCATGCCCTTTTCGCCTTTGATATGATTATTACTCATTTAAATCTCATGTTTTGAACTTGCCCATAACTCTATTATGTTGTGTGCTAATTTGTTCGTATTCTTCGCCGATTAATTCTGCAAATGTATTTAGCAGATCTTTTGCTAAATCTTGTTTCCCACGTTCTCTTCCACGTAACATAACTGATACGATTAAATTAGATCCTTTATCAATAAATTTTTGCCCTTGCTTTGCTTTAGTATTTAAATCGCCTGTGTCAATATTTAATCCAAGACGTATTTCTTTTGTTTCTATTTGGCTAGCTCTTGCGGCTCTTTTTTGTTCTTTTTCTTTTTGTTTTAACATATATACATGTTTACTTAGTTCAATGATTTTACATACTGGCGGTTCTGCTTTTTCAGCGATCAACACCAAATCTAATCCTTGATTGCGAGCTTCGTCAATAGCATCTCGCTTGCTCATTATTTTACTTTCACCATCTGTAAAATTGACTCTTACCATTTCAGCTTGAATTTTATTGTTTGCTAAAATTTGCGGACCTCTGTCCCTTTGCTTATAATTTTTTTTCATCAGTTTTTTATCATAATTGGACCATGTCCAAGTGTTATCACTTGATCTGTTACAACTATTTTTTTTACCCCTTTTTCAGCAAGCTCTGGTAATTCATACTGTATATCTAGAAGTGCATTATCCAGTATTTTTCTTAATCCCCTAGCTCCTATTTGTTCTTGATTAGCAATCTTTGCCACCTCTTCTAATGCTTTTATTTTAAACTCTATCTCAATTTTGTCAAGTAAAAAAAGCTCTTTAATTTGATTTACTATACTATTTACTGGTTCAGTTAATATTTTTATCAAATCTTCTTCCGAAAGTTCTTCTAGTATATTAACGCTAGGCAATCTACCGATAAATTCAGGAATTAATCCATACTTTACTAGATCTCTTGTTTCTAAGTTATCTTCCCAATCATCTAATTTAGATTGTTCAGTTCCGTTGAATCCAATTTTACTTTTGCCTAGTCTTTGTATTACTGTATCTTCTAAACCAACAAATGCTCCACCAACAATAAAAAGTATATTGCTTGTATCAATGTCAACTTTTTCTGGATTTGCTTGTGGCTTATTTGGAACAGTAACTATTGTTCCTTCCATAAGTTTAAGTAAACTTTGTTGCACACCTTCGCCGCTCACATCTCTACTTAAACTCATCATATCATTACGTTTTGCTTTTTTATCAATTTCGTCTACATAAATTATACCCATCTCTGTTCGATCAATATCAAAGTCAGAGTTTTGAAATAATTTTTGTATTAAAACTTCTGTATCATCTCCTGCATATCCACTTTCAGTTAATGTTGTTGCATCTGTAATAACAAAAGGAACATTTAAATATTCTGCTAATGTTTGTGCCATAAGTGTTTTACCAGTTCCTGTGGGTCCTGCAATAAGAACATTACTTTTTTGTAATTTAGATTTTGATTTTAGTCTTTTAAAATGGTTATATACTGCAACACTCAAACTCTTTTTTGCTTTGTCTTGACTAATTACGTGCTTGTCTAAATATTGATGTATTTGACGTGGACTTGGAATATTTTTAAATATCTTTTTTGTTTTAGTCTCTTTATCTAATATAGTATGGCATAGGTCAACACATTCATTACAAATGTGTATTCCATTGTTTCCTGCTAATAGCTTTTTTACCTGACTTGTGTCTTTATCGCAAAAGTTGCAAATTGTACTAGATTTCATATGGTCCCTCTGGATTCATTTGTAGTTCTACGAATTTATCAATATCTTTAACTTTTCTTACAATTAGATTTGTACCTGTTGCATTAATAAGTCTGGCTGTTTCTCTTCTTTTGTATTTACTACTATAGAACATAACACCATCATTACTAATAGTAGGCTTGATAAGTGCAGCCATAATGTCTTCCCATGCACAAGTATCTATATCAATTATCATTAAATCACATGTAGTGCTTACATTCCACATCCATGCTAATGTCTCGCTATTTGTTTTATTTGGTTGAACGTAAAATACAATACTTGTATAAATGTATTTTTCAAATATACCTTTAACATTGTCAATAAAATTTTCATCTGTACTTGTTACTAGCACAGTCATTCCATCATCACTCATATGCAAATCTGGATATGTTACAGTGTATACACTATTATCTGTTCTCATTTTATGTCTCTTGTTTCTGGTCTATTATCTAGTTGATCATTTGTAAAATTTGTCCAAGGCTCAAAAATTGTATTACAACATTCTGTTGTATAGTTAGTCCAATTTTCTAATTCAGGAACTTGTAATATGTCTAATAATTTTGAATATTCATTTATGTCATTTTTTAAAATTAGCTTGTCTATAAATAATGTATGAACTTTTACATATTTCGATACATTTGAAACTATTTCTGCATACAACGTTTTTTTTCTAGTGTTATAATCTTGCCATGCATCTTGAACAGTAAGGTTTGGTCTTATAAATGCAAGTCTTTTTGCAAAAAGAGAAGAATATATATCTGTTTCTGGAATAATTATAGCCTTAGTATTACTTTCTTCTAATATTCTTAATATAAGATCTTTTGCTGTCTTATCTTTTAATCCCCATTTTTCTATCTCTTGTGATCCTTTATTTCCAGTATGTATTGGATTATGCCAAGGAAGAATTTTGTAGCATATATTTTTGTAATCTGGATCATGTTTTATGTCTTTTTCTATTAAATGTTTCTTATAATCCTTAAAATTGTGTGTTGTTACTAATTTGTTTGAATACGGATCCATTGGATCATCTCTAAAAGATTGAAAATTAGCTAAATGCCAATTTGATCCAGGACATGCATAGTCTGTTGCAATTTGTCCATATGTATAGCCTTTTCTTTCATAGCGTATTTTTTTATCAAATTTAGGATAGCCTACATGTTGATTAATAAACCATGAAAGCCAAGTTCCCGAGTCACCGGGTTCGTACCAACAGCCAAATACATCATTCGTCATTTCTCAAATCTTCTTTATTTTTATTTAGCATGTCTTGTTCCATGACTTTTTTAGCATGTGCATTTTCTTTTACTTGTGCAATAACTGTGTTATAATTTTCATCTTCTGGATTATAAATTCTACCTTTATACCTAACCGCACCCTCAATGTTATCAAACTCTTCTATGGTTTCAAGTTCTTCTAATTCTATAATTTCTAAAGGCTGTTCTACTTCTTCAATTTTTAATTCAGGTTCTGGTTGTGGTATAATTTTTTTAGGTGCAGCAGGTGTTGGTAAAACAGGTTTTATTTTACGATTACTTTCAATTACTGTAATACCAGCAATAACAAGAACAATAGCTAATGGATCAAATACAATAACAAGAATAATAATAACCCAACGAACTGCTTCTTCTAGTGTATTTTTATCAGTATCTCCGTATACTAGTTCTGCAATATACTTTACTGGTCCAACTTCTGCTTCTAATACACGTGCTTCTGCTTCGATAGTATATTTCTTTTCAAATAGACCATCTAGTTGTTCATTTGATATAATAATTAAATTACGCTGTTTTAATATTTCTTCTGTGTTGTCTACTGTAGCACCTTGTCCTAGTTGAGAACGTAGTCTATCAATTAATTCATTACTGTTTTGTATTTGTTGTTCTGCAACACCACGTAGTCTTTGTATTTCTTCTCTTGCTTCTATAGTAATTGTATCCACACTGGTAGTCAATTTGTTTAGCGTTTGTAATACTACATCTCTTCTAACTAACTGTGTATCTCTAAATGCTTGCACTGCCGCTGCTGTTTTAGGTCCATAACGACCATCTGGATTAGAACCAATCATACTTTGTGCTTTTTTGATTTGGTTTGTTTCAATGTATTCATCTAGTAATGCAATTTTTCTATCTATATTTGTAAGTTCACTTTGATATGGCTTTTGAGAATCCACTCTAGATTGTCTTTGTGCATTTATAATAGCTTCTTGATCTTCTATAGCAGGCTTGACTGCATCATATGCTGTTGCAATACGATCTTGTTCTTTGTCAATTTTTGATTGAATACCATCATCTTGTGTCTCATCTGCACTATCTAACTTTTGTATTTTAGATTCTGCACGTACGATAATACTTTCGTTTCTTGCGATGTCTGTTGTAATACGTTCTAATTGTGCAACATTTTCTGCGCCTGCACTTTGTTGTTCGATGTGTGCTTTTGATAAAAAACCAAAAATACCCATGCTTGTAATAAACATTAATAATATTACAGCCATTGTTAAATATGTTTTTATTAAAAATGGAGCTTTATTCCAATACAAATGTAGCCAGACTGCACTAGTTAATTTGCCTACTTCTAATACTGTTCCCATAATAATAATAGGAATTGCCGCTGCAGCAAAGATTGCTACCAGTCCCACAATACTATAATAAGCCGCTACTACTGATATTGACAATGCGGCTAGGATTGTCCATAAACCAAATATACGCATAAATTACTTCCCTAACATATAACGAACCGCATGTCCTTCTTCAACTAGCAGATCATTTATGTTTGTAAGTGTTTCATCTTCATTTTGGACTTGTAAGATTCCAAGGACACGGCCATACTTGCCACGCTTATTCAGAATAGTTTCAACTACAAACTCTCGTGGTAGAAGTTCTATCAAACGTTGCTTAGCCGCAAGGCCTTTTTCTTTTTCTGATAAATTTGTTGTGCGTGATTCAGGTGTATTGATACCATATAATCTAATACGTTGACGAACAAATACGTCAAATCCTAGATCAATTTCAGCGTCTACTGTGTCACCATCAATCACTCTTATTAATCTTGCTTTGTAAGTATACATGAATTTTAAACTTCCAACCTTATAAGAATACTTTCTCTTGTTAGTGTATTTATCGTGTATTTCCTACTATATATATGCTATTTTAACATTTTTGCCTATATAGGAAATCGAAGTGTAAAATTATACATATATCTATACTTTTTTACTTACTACCTTATCTGCAAAACCATTTTCTACTGCTTTGTCTGCTGTTAAGAATGTATCAAATTTCATAGTTTCAAAAAGCTCATCAAAGGATTTATTTGCTGTATTATGCTGTACATACAATTGTGTTAGTCTTTCATTTAAAAATTTAGATTCTTCAAAATGTCTACGTGCATCTTCAAATTCAAGTTCTTGCACATGAACACTTCCACGTGTTCCTGGTGTGCCGCTGCTTACACGATGTATCATTGTTCGACTATTTGGTAACACAAAACGCTGTCCTGCTTCTCCTGCCATTGCTAAAAAGCTACCCATGCTAGCCGCTTGACCCATTACAATAGTGCTTACGGGTGCTTTAATAAACTGCATAGTGTCGTAAATTGCAAGACCTGCTGTTACGCTACCACCAGGACTATTAATATAAAAATTAATAGACTCTTCTGAATTTTGAGATTCTAAAAAGAGCATTTGAGCAACAATCAAATTTGCTGTATGATCATTTACTTCTCCATTAAGCATTACAATACGATCTTTAAGCAAACGACTGTAAATATCATATGCACGTTCACCGCGACCTGTTTGTTCAACTACTGTAGGGACTAATGCCATTATTCTTCTCCATTATATCTAGCTTGTAAATCAAAAATTATTGAATAGCGTGTATTATGTTGTGGATTATTATTATGTGTCATTCCATGATAGGTTGGTATCCATCCACTTCTCTCTGCATGTTCGCCAAACATCCAAAGCATACTATTTTTTTCCAATCCATCTATATGTTGCCAATTTCCATCTTTTGTATTTTTTGCATGAAACTCAATAAAGTTTTCTCCTAAATGTAATCCACCTAGTGTTTCATCACAATGTTCATCACCAAATCTTTCTGTATTATGCTTTCGATGTTCTACACGTGTATTTTCTTCTGCTGTAGGAACATTATACTGAATAATCATAAGTTTGTAAAGATTTTTATTCCATGTATTTTTTTGATTGTTATAACATGTATCTGCATAATATTCTAACACAGGTTTAAAATCGTTGTGCATTTCTACAAAGTATTCTAACTCAGGTAATTCAAATGGTAGCTTTTTACTTGTCCAATCGTATATATAACATTTTCTACGTTCAACGTAATCTTTTAATTTATCTGTGTTCCAACTTTCAGGTCCTGCCATAATATCTACATCATATCCAAAAACAGCACCTTGATATTGATGTGCAAAACTTTTTGTTGGTATAATAGGATCTTTTACAATAGTTGTAGCTGGTTGTTGTTTATCATTTATATCATTTAAAGCATAAAAAATATATTCATTTAAAACATCAAAAAGTTCACCAGCACGTTTGTATCTGTCAGCATATTTTGTTTCTAATAGTTCACTATGCACAACAGGCCACTCACCGGTAGCCTGTATTTGCTTTAATCTTTCTAAGGGAATTAAATTATGTTTCATTCTCAATTTGCTGATCGAATTCACAAGTATCTATATTATCAGGAACACGATAAATGTGAATTTCTCCAAAGTTATCTCTAGCAGTTCTAATATATTTACCTTGCTCTAAAAGAACTAATGTACCTTCCATGCCGTCTGCAAGTCCTTGTTTATGTCCACTTCTATAACTAAAGTAAGCACACGCAATTACAAATGCAAGAAATATAATATACCAAATTTCCATATACATATTTATTCTCCGTTGTTTGATTTAAACAAACGATTAAACATTTCTCGCTGTTCCTCTAGAGTTGTATCTTCTTTAAAATTAAATTCTAATTGATTATTATCTTCTTCTATTTCTTCTAATGAATCTTTGAGTTGAATAACAATCCATTCATCTAACTTATCTAAATCATTTTCATTAATTTGAAGAAGTTTATCTACTGCATCATCTGTAAATCCACCATTTGGTAGATTAATAGAAGTGTAAGGTTGTTTAAACTTGAAACTATATTTAAAACCTTTATTTTTTTTATTTTTATCGGTCATTTACCATTCCTTATGATTGCCGTCGTTTTCATTGTCTCTGAAACCAGCACTATAAGCGACAATCTCTTCTGCTGTCATATCTTCCATTTCTATACGAATAGTTCCACCATGTGGTCCACCTCCTGGACCTCCATAGTAATGAGGATTATATCCACGCCTATAATAACTATCAGCACCTCCTCTATCATATGGGCCACCATGATAGTCCGGATATTCTATTTTAGATAAAACATCCGGACCTAACTGTTTATCAAGATTAACTTCATTCATCATTTACACCATCGTTGCCAGTTACTGCATGAAGTTTAAGCATAATGTCTTCTACTTCTTTTTCAGACAAAAAGCCTTTTACAGTATCACCATTTTCTGTAATGCCAGGAAGTTCTACTTGATCTTTGCCTTTGAATACTGCAATTTCATATAGTTCTTTATCATTACCATATGACATTTCATTTCTTATAATACTCAAATCATATTTGCCATACTTTACAAATGCCTTTATACCTTTAGGCACTGTAGTATTAACAAAATTTAGTTGTTTGAATCTCATCTAGTCTCCTAACTTTTAACTTACTCTTATAGTTTACAGCAAGAACTCTTGCTCGTCAACCTTTATCTACACTTTCTTTGGCTCTGTTCCAAATATCTGTGTTTTTAACTTTGTCCATGACATCCAACAACAATTGCATTTCTTGTTTGTATACTTTCCAAAATGATGGATCGTTGTCAGCAATATCCCAACTGTTATCTATAATATCAGCACATTTAATAAATTGTGCATCAACGTTGGCTTGTGCTAAATGTTGTCTATCAATTGATTTACGTGTAGCACGATTACCATCGTCAGGCACACTAACGTCAGTAAGATCATTAACTAGATCAGCTACAACACTACCAAACATACCAGTAATAGTATCTATATCAACTTGTGTATCTTCTACAACATCATGCAAGTATGCAGCGGCAATCATTTCTTTGGTGCCGCCATATTGCTTAACAGTATCAGCAACACGAATAGGATGAACAATATAATCGTCACCGCTGTATTTGCGTTTTTGGCCAATTGCAGCATGAGCAGCTGTAGCAAATGTTAATGCTGTTTTATCTATTGACATTTATTATCCTATTAGAATATTATGATCGATAGTACGATAATTGGTGTCAACACTATAACACCAATTACCAAACAATGTATTGTTCTCCACATTACGTCTTGTTTCATATTACACCAAGTAATGTGGACCAGTCCAAGCAACACTGAACTCTTCAAAAATGTTACCACGTGCAGCATTTGTTGCTGGAGCATTGTATCCAGCGGCTTTAAGAATATCACCTTTTTTAAACTTAGGACCATCTTCTTTAACAATAAAGCCCCAAACACCTGTGCCTCGGACTAGTTTGATATACTTCTTACCTTCTCTAATTTCAAAGCTATCTTCAAAGTTAGCAAGCTCATTAGCAAAGTAGCTACCTGGCTCTGGTGTACCACGCCCGCTTGCTGTAACAAACTTTGTGTAATCTGCTTTACATTTTTGGATTAGTGTTTTAATTTCGTTTTGCATATCAACCTCTATATTTGCTTAACTTATACATATAATATAAGACATCTTGGTTCAGATGTCAACCAGAAAATGCATCTTTTTTAATCTTTTTTAATCTTTTTTCTTACTGTTCCTGACTTAGTAAAGTATGTTTCACGTAAACTTTTTAATCCACCTTCAACTCTACTAGGATATTTGCCTAAGAATGAACCTGCCTGTAGATCACCTTTTGTAATATATTCTTTATGAAAGTGTTCTATATCATCCCATACTGCTAGCATTGTTTTTCCCATTTCATCAAAAAACCCATCGCTAAAGATTGCATCATCTTGTTCATAATATGCATATGATGCCATAAGATACCAAGGCACCATCATATTTACATTATTAGAAAATAATTCTGCAGCATGATCATCTAACATTTATAACTCCATTTTCATTAAATCGTCGTATTCCCATTGTGCTTGAATTGCTACACCTGACTTTTCTGCTAAATTTGCCCAACACATAGAAGGCATAGCTGTTTGTGTAACTTGTTTTCTAGCTTTCTTGTGTAAATGCTGTGGTTTCATTCCATGTAATTCTGTCATGTTATGCATTAATATATTAGGGGAAAACTTTATTTTAACTTGCATAGCTTCAAAATCTGTCATTACTACACAATCATTTCTTCCACTAATTGTAACACTCCAAACACTAGCTACATCTGCCATACTTCCACGCTTTCTGAACCAAATTTGGTTCCTTTAATACTACAATTAGCACATACGCCGCCTCGCTTGCCTTTTGCTAATTGTTTTCGAATCCATACAAGTTTATTACTATTCCAACAATTAACAAATCCATCAACAAGTATATTTCCCATGTTGCCTGCTTCTCGATGCCAATCATTACAACACAATGTAATATCACCGTTCCAATCGATCATAGTTTTATAAAATGGTAAGTAACATGGATTTTGTATTCCTTTACCACCCATAGTGCCGCCTCTATTATTGAAGCCATATTGTTCAATCAATGCTTGTGCATTACCATCATCATAATGGTTACGTAGACGCCAATTATATTCTTCAAAATTTTGTTTCATTTTTGTCATACGTGTATTATATTGTTCATCGCCATCATAGCAATCAACAGTTAACATATTAAGTCCCGATTGAAACATTTCATGTGCATACAATATATCACTATCAATTAATCTATCACCGTTTGTGGTTACTTCAATATATACACTTGCTTCACGTAGTATAGAAATAATTTCTTTTAACTGAGGATGAGTGTGAGGTTCTCCAAATCCTGTGATATGTATATCTCCAAACCAATCTGTTTTTTTTAATTGTTGTGTAATACTACGTACTGTATCTAGTTCCATAAAATCTTTTTTATTTGGGTATACTTCTGGATCGTGGCGTGGACAAAAACTACAAGTTCTATTACATAATTCAGTAATGTTAAGTTCTATAGTTGATAAACCAGGCAGATGCTTACTATGAATATTTGCATTTCCATGTCTTGCTTTCCTGCTATCAATGTGTTTATCTACATCAAACATCTTTACGAGGAAATACTTTATCAACTATGTCAATAACCCATGCCATAAGTAGCACAGTCCAACCAAATGGACCCGATAAGCATAAAACTACGCACATGACCCAAGTTTTTGGATTTTTACCAATCCATTTTTTTGCACACCACATTACTAATCCAAAGTGAGTTGCTGCTAATAGAATTGATAAAAATACTATTACAATGTATTCCATTTATGAACTCCATACCGATTAGCTGTTAAATCTTGTGTAAGTTTACCAGCCACTTGCATCCAGTATTTATGTGCCCAACTATCTCTTGGACACGTTTCTGCTACTCGAACACAATTATCGATACGCTTTTTATATAATTTTTGTAAAGCAGGAGTCATTTCTTTATAAACCATTATGCTGTAAGCTCATATGGTTTATTCCAGTTACCAACATTAATGTCAGTGTAATGTGACCTATCAAAGTAATCACTCTGTGCGTCATCATTATTATAATATTTAGAACCTTTCATAGCCGCTAATAATTCGTTCAAAAAGTTTTTTGCCACTGTATTGTTGGCATAATGATCATCAATCCAATATTCGTTAACTTGAATATATTGGTCGCCATGTGTATAGTTACCTGTAAAATCAATAGCACCAGACTTGATATTCACTGCCAATGTACTGTGATTTCTAACTGAAATACTAGCTTTCATTTTGTATTTTTTCAATACATTTTTAATAGCCGGTGCTAGTTCTTTTTTCATTTCTTGTGATACATATGCCATTTGCTAACTCCTGTTTGCTTAACTTATACATATAATATAAGACATCTTGGTTCAGAAGTCAACCAGAAAATGCATCTTTTTTAATTTTTTTTAATCTTTTTTAATGAACAGTGTCATCGGCCAGTTTTATGTATACAAGATTTGTTTTCATTGTGTGATATTTTTCTTCTATAAACAAACTATTCACACATCTCCACATGCCTTTAAATTCTGGATTCCATATGCCTGTGGTTATATTGGTAGGAAGTAAGTATTCAAGATTTATTTTATGATTCTTGCCTGGCGAAATATTATACTTAGGAGATATAGTTATTCTATCTTGTCCAAGAACTACTACTTCTTTTGTTTTAAAATTTGTAAAGTGAAGTTCTAAATGTTGCATTTGACATCTAATTTGTCTATCAAATGTTCCTGTAAATACAATTTTATTGTCTTTAGACTTTGCTTGTAACTGAACACTTTCCATTGCATCATGTGATTTAAGGGTAATATATTGCTGAATCAGACAAGCTGAGAAAAGAACAATACTAACTGCGAACAGGAATAATCCTATTTCATACAGTGTAGTTGCTCCTTTTAGCTTTACTATTCTCATATAGGTATTTATCTAACACTGTCATATTCTAGGCGAATATCGTTTAGTAATTGGGTATTGTATTCTTGTTTAGATTTTATATCAATTAAATATTCATCTACCCATTTTTTGCTAGGAGGTTGCAGTCCTACCTTTTCCCACAAATTATAAATTTCTGGCGAGCGCATCCAATCTACTTGTTCAATTGAATAATCAAAACTATTCTTATCTTTCCATTCTCTATCAATTCTCATCTTATGAACAAAATTTAATATTACATCTTTTGATCCTGGAAAAACATGATTTTGTTCGCTATAGTTTGCATTTCTATCATCTTCCATTATATCGTTGTATTCACGCATTGCCCAGTTTTCAATGTCCATGTCCCAATCGCCAATAGTAGCGTTTACAACAACTGCATAATTTTTTCTACTCCATCTCCATATATCTTTTGTATTATGTGCATGTAGTAACAATGCAACACTTTTACTTTTTGAAATGTTTAAAAGACCGTCTAGTTGATCTTCTCTTATTTCTAATGTATTTCTAATTTCAAAATTGTAATATTGTTTTTCGTAATCTGTTAAATTCCAATAGTCATCATGACATCTAACTTTTCCAAGTATACCGGGTTCATAATCTATATCTTTACCATCTAGTTGATACGTAGCATAATTTTCTCCTGCATTGCTTTCTCCGTAGAGCTCTGGACTATTGTTTAGTAAATATGCAATTTCCATTTGCGCCATACAGCTATGACTACAAATAAGATATAATGTATTCATTCTTCATCAACTTTCTGTTTAAGTTTATGGTTAAAAACTCCTGCTGCAATAAAACTACTTGCTGCTAACATTGGCACAACATATACCATTTTGTCAGTTAAATAAGCCACTGTATAAGTTGGCACAAGAACTATAGCTGCCTGCAAAAAACTTTTTTTCATTCTTTATACAGCTCACGTTTTTCTTTTATTGCTTCTTCTATATCAAGGATTTGTTCATTTTCGATCAATCTTATAATTGTTTCTGTTACACCAATTTCATGTTGTAACATTCCCATCTTAGCCATAAGTTTTTCTAATTCTTTTGTATAGAATCTAAGCTCTTTTCTTTTACGTTTTCTTTGATCATATATATCTGTTATATCTATAATTAATTTTGGAGATTTATCTTCGTGGAGCTTATCGCCACTGTTATGTCCTATTAGAGTCATTTTTTACCTCATTTAATAAGATAGATTTTGCAGTCCTCTGGCTTTTGTCCTATAGGCTAATAAAACCCGGGCCAATAATGCAAGTCTACTGTATAAGTATTTATTATTTGTAAACAGTAGTTCTATATCTTGTAAGTAAACTTTTTCTAATTCTATCACCTGGCTTTGTAGCATGCCATGCTTGGCTTGGATTTGTTCCATATATTAGTGCAGAATTTCTTTTCATAGGAGTCTCAAGTTCACCATTTCCTTCTTCATCTTTATATAAAATTGTTCCAAATTCATCATAATCTTTGTCAGGCAAAAATATACTTATCTGAAATACAGGAACCTCACTACCATCACTGTCTTCATGTATTGGAATATGATGCTCGGGCATATCTAGTAAATAACCATGCACTACATATTTTAGATGAGGTAAAATACTTTCACATTTAAATTTATTACAAAGTGTTTCTATAAATTCTTCAGACTCTGTAAATTCCATATATTCATCCCATCCACATCCATGATTATAACAGTGGTCTCTGTCACCCTTTTCAACGTCATCTTCTGTAAAATAATCTACTCTGTTATATGCAAATTCCCATATCCAATCTTTATCAGCAAAATCTGCTCTAAGTGTATCATAATCATCATCGTCTAAAAAATTTTCAATAAACAGGTGTTCATATGGTTCTGTTTGTAAAGTAGCATTATTAATCATATCTAATACGTGTTGTTTATATTTCATTCTATTGTCTCCACAAATGCACGTTCTTGTACAAAGTCTCCTGGGCTCCTCATAGTTCCATGCATCCAACCTTGTTGTTCTAGCATTTCTCTTATTTCATTGTTAAAACTAGGTCCACCACATATCATTATTCTATCACGTGTTTTATCAAATTCTGTAAAGTTTAATCCAAGCTGACTGAACAGCTCACCGCTACGGATGTTGTCTGTGATCCTTCCTTCAAATATGCCGTCTCTAGGTTTCTCTCTAGTGACGCTTTGATACACTGTTGCTCCATGTTGTTCAAGTTCGGTGCGAAACACGCACTCATCATTGGAACGACAAGTATGAGTAATAATAACTTGTTCATAATATTCATATACCTCCTGGTGTCTTGCTAAACTTAAAAATGGTGCTAGCCCTGTACCTGTACTTATCATCCATAGTTTTGCATTACCATTTATGCATGGCTCTGGATCTAAATTTCTAAGCAATAATGTTCCTATAGCTTTATGACTTACATTTACAGTATCACCCACTGAGATGTGTTGTAGCTGGCTTGTAAGCGGGCCATCTGGAACTTTAATAGATAAAAATTCCAAATGTTCATTATCTGGTGAATTTGCAATACTATATGCACGAGTAACATCTACAGATGGCATACCAATCATTGTGAACTCTCCTGGCTGGAAGTTTTTCTTATTCCATAAATCTCCCTTTGTAGTTTTAAACCAAAACAACTCATCTGTATAGTGTTCTATTTCTAATACTTTTTCTTCGTTCATATTATTTCCTTATAAAATTGTATGTTTATTCCACTTTTTAAAAATCTTTCATTTGGCTTCATATTTGAAGCACAACTTGCATGTAATTGACATGCATCAAACAAAAATATATCACCTGGTTCAAATTTAAAACAATTTTCTATTTCTAATCCTTGTAATGTTTTTTTACCTATCTGTGGAAATATATAATCATTAGATTCAAGTTTATCATCGTGTTTACTAATAGTTCCATCTTCTAAATAAAATGTAGGATGCTCACGTGCTAATTCATACATACTATCGTTTTGTTCACTTACATAGTCTCTATCAATAGTTATACTATTTCCAATATGCCTCTGCTTTAGAAATGCTGTATATGTTTCTGCATTATGACTAAGCATTAAAGGTATAACAACACTTTTCCAGGGTATTACTTTGTGTGTCCAGTCATAGACAGTAAGTTCATCTTCTGTTAACAAATCAACATGACAATCGTGTAGCTGAGTAGTAATATAGAAATTGCCTGTATGGTTAATCCAATAGTTGCCCAGTAACATTTGAAACTTTGTTTCGAGCCAACTAATACTTTTAAACATTGTATCTATATCTACAACACTTTGAATATTATTACTTGTAGGTGTCCACTTAATGCGTTCACCGTTTGCAAACTGATATTCACTCAGAATTTCAACTTCTTCTGATGTGAAGAAGTTTTCTACAACCTGTGCAGGAGAAAAGTTTTGAATAATCTCTTTTTTGTAATTTTTACAATTATCTATATATGTGTTCATGATAAAAAAAATAGTGAATATACTATGTATATCACTATTTATGTTTGGTAGCCCGTAGGGGAATTGAACCCCTCTTTCAAGGTTGAAAACCTTGCGTCCTAACCGATAGACGAACGGGCCAGTTAAATTTTATGTGCAAATGTTTTTTGAACCCAGTCTCTTTTTTGTTCCATTAGGTATGCATAATTATCAATATTATATTGCATATTTTGAGTTTTGTCAATTTCTAAATAATCTAAAACTTCATCTAAATCATCTAACCAATTTTCACTTTTTATTAATAATTTATCACTATTAACCTTGAATTGTTCACCAATGCCATCTTCCATAGTGACTTTTTTTCTATCATCCCATATTCTATCTAGGTCATCGTGTGCATTTAATTCTACTTTTTCAGGATCTTTGTGATTTTGTTCTACTAATGCATTACATAAATCCCAATGCATAAAATTAAGTTGCCACATATATTTTAATTCACCTGCATCAAATGCATCATGCATTTTTTTATGATAAAGTCTATACCAATATTCTTTCCATTGTGTAGTATCTTGTCCATCTAAATGATGATGATCTTCATACCATATTTTAGAAGCTGTGTCAATATCACTATGTTGTTGTTCACCAAATGCATATCCTGTAATATAATGTGTAAAAGTTTCTATAAAAGGTTGTCTACAAATTACTACTTTGTCTGCACCTTCTATTCTACTGTATATGTTTGATGTGCGACCAAAATAATTAGCCCATACAACATGTTCAAACTGTTCTTCATATTTTCTATAATGACTTATAAAGTCTACAGATTCATTCTCAAGCTCAGGTTGACTTGGACCAAGTTTTCCTACCGAACCGTTTGTTAAATTTTCCATACGTTGCATACAAAGATAATGGTCATCAAAATACTTAGATTCTCTGTTATCACTTATTACTTTGTTAAATAACCTGCCTCTATTAGCGTTATTTACATCGGAATCAAATTTAAATATTTGTGGTCCAATATTTTCTTCCTGACATAATAACCATGCAATACTTTCTGGTGCGCCTAAATCATGTCCATAAATTATTGACAACATGTATACATATTCCTTTATTGGAGCGGGTGATGAGATTCGAACTCACGACATTTTCGTTGGCAACGAAATGCTCTACCACTGAGCTACACCCGCATATGGCGGAGAGAGTGGGATTTGAACCCACGGTGGACTTTCACCAACGCTGGTTTTAAAGAACAGTGCATTAAACCGCTCTCCCACCTCTCCCATAACTCCTCTTGGGCACCATCCATTTAATTATTTATTAAGAGAAATGGAACTCTTATAATTGGTGGAGCCTAGGAGGATCGAACTCCTGACCTCCTGAATGCAAATCAGGCGCTCTCCCGGCTGAGCTAAGGCCCCTGATTAAAATACTTATCCAAGACTTCCAAGCGATCATCTGCTTCAGCTAATTTATTTAATTCAGCAATAACTGCTTCGGTAACGTCTGAATGTTCACCTATACCTGCTGGCATAGTTTGATAAACTTTAATGTTTGCAATGTGAACTGCAACTTCTCCTTCTGCCTGTTTACGGGCAGCTTCCATGATGGCGTCTCCAGCTTTCATAGTATCCTCTTTTTCTTTTGTTTAAAAATGTATTGTCTATTGTATTTCCTAACGTGTGCGCCCTAACGCTGTCCTTTATGTCCACCTCAAAAATGAGGGTAGGGTCTCCTATATGTTTTCTATCTTTGGTGCGCCGAGAAAGACTCGAACTT
>Ga0181379_1000012_pt1 | contig 88407 bp, 88 predicted proteins | sample 2SPOviralmetaG_FD_130115 | JGI IMG/M metagenome (GOLD analysis project Ga0181379, IMG submission 130115) | Marine viral communities from the oligotrophic San Pedro Time Series (SPOT) site, San Pedro Channel, CA, USA - 2 SPOT_SRF_2009-07-10 | ecosystem: Environmental > Aquatic > Marine > Strait... | reverse complement strand
TCATTCGACTTGGTTTACAATGTCGAGTCCTCGCACTGCTACGGAGATATGGGTGCTTTCATTGAGCAAGTTCACAGAGTGCTTCGAAAAGGAGGTATGTTCTGCTGGACGGATCTTCGTGATACTGAAACCATGTCTCTTCTCCCTGGGATGTTCGAATCACGAGGATTTGAGATTGTTGAGTCAGCGATCGTGGTGGATGAGGTCCTAAGAGCACTCGATGAAATCAATGAGGCTAAGATCGAACAGATAACCAAGCAGGTCCCCAAATCCATAAGAAAGAGCGTGGAAACTTTCGCGGGGGTCAAAGGGACCCCAGTGTACGAAGGATTCGTGAATGGCTCGATGACGTATCACAGACACATGATGAAGAAAATAGATGTCAATCTTAGCTCAGACGGCGGTAAAGAAAACGCGCGCATGAAGATTCGGTGATTCAAAGGTCGTCTTACTGGTGTCTCCACTTTAGGAATCTTCACAGCATTGCACCCCGGCCGGATGCCGTGAAGGGACTGATCACGGACATCCATGCTCGATCTATACTAGACTCTCGCGGGCGCCCGACAGTCGAAGTCGAATGTTTCGTAGATGGGTCTTTCATGTCGAGGACGGCTGTGCCATCAGGTGCCAGTACAGGTTCGTACGAAGCTGTTGAGTTAAGAGATGGCGGGGATTTATGGAATGGCTCAGGTGTCGAAAGGGCCGTGAAAAACGTAAACACGGTGATCAGAGAGATTCTTATCGGGTGCGATGTTTCAGATCAAGAGGCAATTGATGAATTATTGATTGAAACGGATGGATCGGAGAATAAATCAATCATGGGTGCTAATGCTATTCTTGGCTGTTCAATGGCAGCATTCAGGGCGTCTTCACTAGTCAAGGGTGTGCCTCTGTGGCGAAATCTACCGGGTACTTGGCCAGACCCTAGTTTACCAGTACCTCTGATGAACATCTTGAATGGCGGCGCTCATGCCTCAACTAATGTTGATGTGCAGGAATTCATGGTCGTCCCCTATGGATTCTCTGACTTTGGTTCAGCTCTTCGCGCTGGAACAGAAACATACCATGCTCTAAAGAAAACTCTCGGCGAAAGAGGCCTTCTTGGAGGGATTGGCGATGAGGGGGGTTTCGCACCATCCCTTGAGAAAAATGAAGATGGATTGAGGCTCTTGGTAGAAGCCATTGAACGAGCTGGTTACTCTTCAGAGACTCAGATGGGTATTGCCTTGGATGTAGCAGCCTCTGAATTCTACAAATCGGGCAAGTATTCATTCGACGGCAAGGAGATTGATGGCATGGATCTATCGGCCATCTACTCGTCCTGGGTAGACAGATATCCGATTGTATCAATCGAAGATCCATTTGACGAAGACGATTGGTCTTCTTGGATATCTTTCACAGAAAGGGGCCATGATATCAGAATAATAGGAGATGATTTGTACGTCACCAACCCTGTAAGGTTGCAGAAGGGAATTGACGAGGGTGCTTCAAATTCGATATTGATAAAACCGAATCAGATAGGAACTGTGACTGAAACTCTGAAGGTCATGGGGATCGCAAATCAGGAAGGCTTCGACTGCATAGTCTCTCATCGCTCGGGAGAAACATCGGACAGCACGATCTCCGACATAGCTGTTGGAACGGGGTGTGGGTGGATCAAAACCGGCGCCCCAGCTAGATCGGATCGGACTTCTAAGTACAACCAACTACTCAGAATATCTGAAGCCGGGCTCCCGTATTCAGGATGGAATTGAATGCTCTTTATCTCTCCATAATCGCTTCAAGTATGAGTGGAAGAACTATTGATGCATCGGACTCTATAACAAATGTAGGGGTTTCTAAACTCAACTTCCCCCAACTAATCTTCTCATTTGGTGGGGCTCCTGAATACCCGCCATACGATGGCCTTGACTCGGATATCTGAGCGAACCAGGACCAGAGATTGACATCGATGCCAACGTCTTGTCTGAGCATTGGAACCACACAGATTGGAAAGTCGCCCGATATGCCTCCGCCCACTTGAAGAAGTCCTGTTGGAGAGTCATCTTCACGATACCAATCCGCCAGAGCTTGCATTGCATGAAGTCCACTCAATACGATATCTTGGGAAGACAGCGTGAGGTCTATGACACGTGCAACTAGAATGTTACCGAGAGTGGAGTCTTCCCACCCAGGAGTGAATATCGGAAGATTTGCATCTGCGGCGGCCATCAACCATGATTCGCTTGGATCGCCGTCGAAAACAAGGTCCCCATGCAGAAGTAGATCGTAGATATACTCGTGAGGGAATCTTCTGTCGCCAGCCGCTTCAGCATCTTTCCATAGCTCTAACATTTGTTTTTCGACATATCTTATCGCCTCTTGTTCAGGAATTGCCACATCTGTTACACGATTCAATCCCCTTTCATGCAGATCCAAGTCGTCTGAAGCAGAGAAATCCCTCCAATTGGGTATTCTCTCATAATCTGATCTTGCTATCAAATTGAACAGGTCTTCCTCGAGATTCGCACCAGTGCAGCATATCGCATGTACTTTCTGCGATCGTATCGCAGGTGCCAGAGTTTTGCCAATCTGGGCAGTCGACATCGCGCCTGCAAGGGTAATCATCAGTCGGCCATCATTATCGAGAAATGTTCTGATTGATTCGATACAATCAGATAGTGCCCCGGCATTGAAATGCCTGTAATTCCTCTGAATGAAATCTCTTACAGACATCTGAATCCCTCATCAATTCGAGTCTTCTTCTTCCTCAGTACTGGTTCCTGGGTATATGAATCGATTTACTGTATCTCTTCTCATTTGGATGATGTTTGGACTGGATAAAGTCAGACTCTCATGGATGATATCCACGATATTCTCAGGATCGTGATCGCCACATGTGAAAGCATCTATCGCCAGCCATCCACGATCCGAATAGCAGTGCGCTGAGACGTGGCTTTCGTCGATTAGTACGACTGCTGCGAAACCAGGGGGAGAGTGTTCCCCATCAAAAATCTCCACATGTGAATGGACCTCTCTTATTCCACACTTTTTCACAGCATTCTGAAGGGTTTTAAGGATCCATCGGCCATCTTTGGAGCTTTGGTCTGGTTGGAATCCCACATAGTCCACATACACATGCTTGCCGTGCGCCCTATTCATCTGAGACCCTCTATTTTCACTCTAAAAATCGCTATTTTGAACATGTAAATAATATGGTGATTTTGCTTCATCAGATCCATCTATACAGAGCATGTGCGGGGCTTTCATCAAGGCACATTTTGCAATTGATTTCATTGTCTTGCTGATGAAGTTAACAGACTCTATTTCCGTTATGTCAAACCACCCAAAATCTGATATTTCTTCATTATCGATGGTTACGTCAGTTGTTCTCGGATGGATCGAGTATGCGATAAAGAGTGCGGGCATGCCTGATCTAATTGCCTCACGCACGGCGATTATTCCTTTGATGTCACCGTCTACCCCGGTTTCTTCTTTCAATTCTCTGAGAGCCGATTGCATGGGATATTCATCAGAGTTTGCGTATCCTTTAGGCGCCCCCCATAACCCTGCATGTTTACCTGTAGCTTCCTTTACAAGGAGGATCTTGTCGTCGTTTACAACGCATGCAGCCACACCCAGGTCGCAGGATATGGAATGTGCTCTGAGGATGGTGGTTGGCTGTTCAGGCGTCATGCAAAAGCCAACCCCTGATTCTACTTATTCCTTCTTTGATATCGGCTTCAGGGGCTGCATAAGATATTCTTACGAATCCTTCGCCCCCCGTGATGAGGGATGCTGGGATTAATTGCACTCCAGCATCAAGTGCGCCATCTGCAAATTCTATGTCTGTCATCCCAGTTTCAGTAACGTCTACGAAGAGGTAGAATGCCCCCTCCGGATCTACTATTCTCAGCCCGGGTATGTCCGACAGGCCGTCAATCATCAGGTCTCTTCTTTTCCTATATGCCTCAGAAAATTCCTCAACCTCGTCATCGCAATCCAACGCAACCCTGGCGGCTTCCATCATGAATGTGGGGATATGTGATGCAGAATTGGCCTGGCATTTCAAGGCAGCCTTGACTACGGGATTTGGTCCAGCCAAGAATCCAACACGCATCCCCGTCATTGCCCACGTCTTTGACCATCCACTGATTACAATCGTTCGTTCGGCGCCCCCCTCTACTGTTGCTGGAGAGACGTGTTCGACACCATTCCATATGAGTCTGGAATATATTTCATCTGAAATAATCCAAAGATCGTTTTCTACCGCTATCTCAACAATCTCCTCTATCTCTTCCCTGGAATAGACCGCACCAGTCGGGTTGCAGGGCGAGTTGATCATGATGGTCCGCGTTCGCTCAGTTATCGCGGATCGTATGGCTTCCATGTCAGGGTGGAAATTAGTCCTATGAACGGGCACATTTACCGGAACGGCGCCTATGAACGAAATCATCGGCTCATAAGATGCCCAAGATGGTGAAAGCAGAATTGCCTCGTCCCCCTGGTTGAGGGTAATCATATACGCATACAGTAGAGCTTGCTTGGCTCCGGGAGTGATGAGTACGTTCTCACCGGAAGTTGCTATACCGCTGGTTCTCATGAGATGTTTAGCGACGGCTTCGCAAAGTTCGGGAGATCCTTGGCCTCTGGTATACTTGGTTCGACCGGCTTCCAAACCCTGTATAGCGGCCTCTATTATCGGATGAGGTGTTGGAAATCCTGGTTCCCCTACTGTCCAACGTATCACACCATCAGGAGGAGGTTGGAGGTATGGTGCAAATCCGACCCCGAGGCCTTCGAATCGGGTCGCGGTGCGTGGCATAACTAGCGGTTGTGCTTGGCGTCCATGAAGGTATTCTAGGGTAGGTGCGTGATTTCCAACTCGGGAAGTGTTGAAATCGGAATCTTTCGTGGCCGGTATGCTGCACGAGTGGCAGAGTAGCTATGCAACGGACTGCAGATCCGTGTACCCGGGTGCAAATCCCGGCTCGTGCTCCACAATTTACCCCATTATTGCATTCAACGTAAACAACAGAACCGTGGTATGTAAGGAGATGATTTCAGATGAGCGCGACTTTTCATTTTGCAATTCCCGCTGGAGATTTACCCATAACTGAAAAGTTCTATGTTGAGGTTCTGGGATGTGCCACGGGAAATCGAGAAGCCGGTCGCTGGGTGGATATCGATTTCTGGGGAAACGAGCTGACTCTCCACCAAAGTAACGAGGTGTTGCCTTCGGTGAAGCATGATGTGGATATGGGTAAAGTGGAGGTTCCACATTTCGGGGTCCATCTGAATGAAGAGGATTTTCAGAGGATTAAAATTCGAATTGGAAACTCGGGGTTTGATTATCTCCAAAAGCCATATCGTCGTTTCATCGGCACAGAGTTCGAGCAAGAGACTTTTTTCATCGAAGATCCTAATGGTAATATTCTAGAGTTGAAAACTTTGATTGATCCTGACAAAATATTTGGAACCGAGTGACTTCATTTTAGGTGTTTCTTCTCTAACTTTTCAACTACCTAGGCGCGCATATGTCGCTTGAGCAACTGCAACTTTACGACCATTTGAATCTAGTAGGTCTGCTTCCGCTACACAGAGGCGTCTGCCTGATCGTATCACCCTAGCATGGCACACGGCATCCGTCAGACAGGGCCTCAGGAATCTGATATTGAAATCGGTTGTCGCTACCTGCTCTTCTGCCCCTATCTCCGTGAGTATTGCCCAGCAGGTTACTGAATCTGCTATCGTAGCGAGGATGCCGCCGTGCATTGTCTGGTATATGCCGTCCCATTCAGCTCTTCGCGGGACCTTTGCGTCGCATTCCCCTTGATCTAGACGCAATATCTCGAGACTCAGGGTATGCATCATCGGCACCGAATTCACTCTGTCCATCATCGCCTCAATAATCTCCTTGCTCAGTGTTGTTGTTTCTACCATGGTGCATTCCCTCCCTCTATCCCATCTCAACTTTATCTGGATTCCAATGCATTTCATAATGCATTCCAATACGCTCAATCTCGAAAAGTTCGGATGTGATTTTGAATCCTTTGCGTTGATACATGGTCATTGCCTTTATTCGAGCATTGCACCATATTCCCGTATTCGATTTAGCAGCATAATCTTGTAACATCCCGACGAGGCTGGAGCCAATTCCTCTGTTCCTATAGCTGGGATCGACGGCCATGCCTCTTATCCTTAGGTTGGCTTCACTCTTAGGGTCGTATTGTAGCGTTGCGCAACCAATCATTTTGCTACCATCAAATGCTCCGACGAATTTCGTTCTAATGTCCTCGTCTATGCCTGGGTACCTCGCAGTCTCACGGGGCATCCCCTCCCTCAAGACTCTGAATCTGAGGTCGAGGTGTTCGGTATCGAGTTTTCCGATCCAGCGGTACACCACGCTCATGCTTTGTCATTCGGACTCATTCATATCAGACATGCGGGTAACTGCTTTAGTCAGTGCAACTGTTTCCCGGCTCTCGCCGATGGTATTGAGGAAGAACCAGCCAATGTTTAGCAATGCAGTAGCCATCACGAGGCCGCATCCAAATCCAATCACCATATTCCCCTCAGAGACTCTCAAACCAACGACTAGGCTTAGAATCATGACTAGAACGAACCATGCTCTGGATGCCTCACTAGGCGTTTTTCGGCCTTTGTGGTCATGGAGAGGTGCCAGCAGGTCGGGCATACCTAGGAATAGACATATGCCCGTATGAATGCCCGTTAAGCGCCTGCAACCCGTGGAATCATGAGGTAGACCGACAATCGGAGGTCATGGAGGAGGATGCCCCTTGGGTCGGCATGGGTGTTTTTGGGTTAGTTTTCATGGTCGATGTGCTCATCATCGGATGGGCTCCCGATGGGCCTTGGGATGATGATTCGTTCTCCCTCGGGGTTCTGGGCATGATTGGAGTCGCTGCACTCTATCTTAGTTGGTATCGTTGGAGATTCAAGCAGAAGGGGGTTGTTCCGTGGTTAAGACTGTGGAAGGATGCAAGGACAAGTGGGGTGAATGTAACAATTATTGGAGTCGTGGTGATGCTGTCTACGTGGTCTCTTTACGCCTCTAGCTCCCTTCCCCCTGCAGGAGGCCTAATTCTGAATTTGATTGGTGCATTGATGGTCTTACAGGGGGCCTATGCTATACTCAGTTCAGGATATCTTAGTGATTAGTAGAGTAGAATCTGCTGTTGAATTTGGGGTCGAAGACCGTTGCAATAGAATATGGCCGGATGATAATATGTGGTCGATGGAGGAGAGACTGGAGGGCCCTCCAGCGGATCAAACACGGATTAGTCATCCCAATCCAGTTCCCCGTATCTGGATGTAGAGTCGGATCTCGATGGATCTTAGGAGGTGTTTATGATTATCTTAGGCCTGGTTTCCAGAATTGAAGAGGTTCTGGATTTCTCCCTTCCATTGCCCTGTATGCCAGATGATCTGCACGTTCGTTCCAGCGGTGTCCCCGATGTGCCCTGATATGCTCGATAGAAAGAGGCCTGGCAGATTCGCATTCGATCCATAACTCCCTCACTCTGTGTGCGATTTCTTTGTTGGTCTTGGGCTTCCACGCCCCTGTAGCCAAGTTGGATGCGTATGATGAGTCGGACCTTATTCTCGCAGGGCTATCTTCCCCGTTTATCAGGAGCCATCTGAGTGCATGGGCAATCGCAGAGAGTTCGGCGGTGTTGTTCGAGCCGACGGAGGCGCCGATGTACCCGGGGGCGGCTGGATCGGTGACTACCCTCCCGCTGGTCTCTTCCCTGACCTCTCCCTGACCACGCCCGGTGCCGGAATCTCCGGATACGATACAGACGCCCCAACCCGCTATCGTATCCTTCGTTACATTCCTGTTATCTCCGCATGACCCATCCACATACAGGTGGATTAGAGACATGCATCAATCACCGATTAGGGACCTGTATTCCTGAGCGTTCAGAACTTTGGAAGACTCTTCCGATTCAAGTCTTATTTTGCATATCCAGCCATTCCCGTACGGATCTTCGTTAATGGCCTCAGGGGTTGTTTCGAGTTCTTCGTTTACTTCCACCACTTCTCCTGAGATTGGAGCGTATATTTCAGATACGGATTTCACCGACTCCACGCTTGCGAAGGCTTCCATGGATCTGACCTGGTCACCAACCACCGGTAATTCAACCCAGACGACATCCGTCAGAGCATCCTGAGCGTAATCAGTGATTCCTATCGTGGCCACTCCGTCGGAGACCCTCATCCATTCATGCTCTTCGGTATAGCTCAGATCCTCCGGGATAGAAGACATCGGACCCCTACGGGAGCAGGAGGGGAGTCAAGTTTTCGCTTACTTACTCAGATTCTTCTGTTTCGAGGCCTACCTCTAATTTGGCCCATGCGTCTGACATTCTTTCAATGTCATCGGAATCGATTCTCTCAGCCTCTAGACGATTCCACATAGCTACTTCAGATTCATTCGAGAAGATTGATTGTAGCTGTTTCTGGAAAGGGACTGGAGTTGCGACTCTCAAGGCCCAGTAGAAATACATCGATAAGATAGCGGAGGATATCAGGATGGCGACAACCGGCAAATCAGAGGCACAATTTGATTCGCAGCGAGCGGTTGAGAGAAAGCCACTCCGAAGGCCAAGTGCAAGTATGAGAAGAAGCGATGCAGAGAAGCCGAAGAAAATACGAGAGGCTCGATCTGCAGGCGTGTCCATGTGGCTATCAAGATGAGTGCTGGGTTCTCAAGCAATAAGTCAGTAGGTCTCACGGACCAGCTTGTGCACCTTGTATGGCAAGAGCGCACGATTGACAGGTGTGACTTCGAGGATTCTAGCATCGTCTCTTCTGCGAATGTCTTGAAGAAGGGGGTGTCTAGATTTCTTATGCAGTGTCAAGACGGTTGGCATATCGAATTCCAGAGCGGCGCGGACTGCCTCAACGAAGGCCTCGGACTCAACGGAGAACTTCCCGATCTCATCGATGACCAGCATCTCGCATGACTCGACCGTTCGCTCGATCGCAGGGACGGCGACTTTGTCGAGTCCGGTGGGGTCTATTCCCATTCCAAGGATTGTATGCCTAGAGTCGATGTCCTTGTGTGCTATCACAGCCCTGTCTCCGGTGATTATGTCGACGCATTCGAAGCCGACTCTGACTCCATCCTCAAGAATAGGCTCTGTCCTCATGCCTCCGATGATCGGACGGCCCTGAGAGCGTTCATTCCGTGTTCTTCGTTCCTCGGTTCTCTCGCTGATCATCATCTCAACGACTTTCTCTAGAACGGCGGACTTGCCCGATTTTGGCAATCCTGTGATGCCTATTTTTGGATGAATTCCCATCTATTGAATCTCCTCACAACTCGGCTACGCTGAACAGTATGTCTCCAGTTAGAGAGGATATAGGAATTAACATCTTTCATCAACTCTGATACTACGGATTCCGGAATATGCTCCATAAACTCAATTTCTCGAACGATTCAACGGACATCGTTTATTGTGAATTTTCCGAATACGAATTCGATCAATTGTTCGTTCTGAATAAGATGTGCGAAGGCCTCGTCGACCTCCTCTTCTGAGATTCCCCCAGGAGTCAATTCCTCGATCACTTCTTCCCAGCTGATACTATCAGATCCTTCTGAGTTGGCGTACTCAGCCATATCTAAGATTCTCGCTGCGATTATTGCAAGCAGTGGGTCATCATCGGTCGCTCTCGGCGGGTGTATGGGTGCGGCTCGAGCTGCTTCGTCGAGGATTTTTCCGATTTCATTGCTTTCTGATGCATCCGCATCGTATACGTCAAACAGATTTCTCTGAAAGGGGTCATTCTGAATCAGCATATTGGCTTCCTGGGTTCTCCCGAGTTGTCTTGCAATGTCTTCCACTCTTCGGAGTCTCTGCTCTAATCGCATTTTCTCTCTCCCGAGATGCGATGAGGCTAATTCGAGTTCTTCGTTGGCACACCTGTCCAACCATCTGTCAAGACTCCATTCGGGGTCTATTCTGATCATCGTATCGCACAACATGGCTACCGAATTCGGCAAACCGGCTATGTCGATAGGAGGCTTGCCGTCAGCAGAACCGCCATCACCCATGAGATGTTACTTCTGCATGGACGTCTATGAACAATGTGCATGATATCATCTGTGGTTCTTACAGGGGTTGCTTGATGAAGGACTTCATTCTGGGAAGTACGATGTCCGCGTATCGCATCGTCGCTCTCCCGGGAGATGGTACTGGTCGAGAAGTGATGCGTGAGGCGCTAAAGGTACTAGATGTGATTCAAAAACACGGGCCAGTAGACTTCGACGTCAGGGAAATTCCTTGTGGTGGTCAGCATTATCTCGAAACGGGCGAGCAATGGCCAGAGGGATCGTTTGAAATCTGTCGTGATGAGAGCGATGCCATTCTCCTTGGTGCTATTGGTTGGCCGAATGCGAGACTTCCCAGCGGGGACGTAGCAGGCGGGGAGGTAATTCTCGGCCTTAGGTCGGGGCTCGATCTGTATGCAAACGTTCGTCCTGTGAAGCTCTATGAAGGGATTGTTCACAAAGTGCATGGAGTGCACAAGAAAGTCTGGGATTCTTCCCTTGTCGATCTGGTGATGGTTCGTGAAAATACAGAAGGTTTGTATCACTCTCTTCTGAGGAGGATGGCACAATCTGCTATAGGGGAAAGGGACGAGAAGCTTGTCATTGAGAAGTTCCCTGGGCTTGAGGGCGAGGTCAAATGGGATGCGCGGCCGATATCAAGAGCTGGGAGTGAACGAATCCATAGATTCTGCTTTGACCTCGCGGAGCGTCGGGCGAAGAAGCTCGGAAAGACACAGAGCGTGACCTGCGTCGATAAATCGAATGTGCTCCGTGGGTGTCAATTATTCCGCGGCATATTCAGAGAGATATCCGATCAATATCCTGATATTGATGCCAAAGAGGCTTACATAGACGCCTTCACGATGTGGTTGGTTCGCGACCCTGAAGATCTTGATGTCGTTGTTTTGCCGAACATGTTTGGAGACATAGCCACCGATTTAGCATCGGTGCTACAAGGAGGAATGGGGATGGCAGCTTCAGCAAATCTTGGCGATCGACACATGATGTTCGAACCTGTTCATGGGTCTGCTCCCAAGCATGCAGGGAAGAATATAGTGAATCCAATAGCGATGGTTTCGTCTCTGCAATTAATGCTCGAAAACTTGGCTATTCGTCATTCAGATGAGCGTCTGGATATATGTGGAAATATACTGCAAAAGGCCATCTCAGAATTGCTTTCGTCTGATGGGCCAAAGACCTATGATATCGGTGGTTCGGCGACTACGTCTGAAGTAGGTGATGCTGTGGCTTCTAGAGTTCATGAGTTGCTGAAGTCGAAGTTTGGTTAGTCGTCCCGATCAAAAGATCGCGCGGCTGCTTTGCCCATTGTTTCGATCGCATCTATCAGAGCTGTTCTATTGTCCCATGTGATGTCGGGGGATGCTGGCTTTTCCAACCCAATTTTGACCATTTCGTTAAACGCGCGAGAGACGTTATCCACAATAGTCACATTGGCAGTTCTTGCTGTCCTGGAAAGAGGATTCAGATCCACTACAAGTACTTGTTTTCCCATCTGGATTAAGGCTTCACAGCGATCACCGTCCTCGAGCGGCACGAGTACTGTGTCAGCGGCATGTATTCCTTGGCTGCAACATTTGGCTCTTGGACCCTCTAAACCAGGTATCTGGGCATCTGGACTAGTGCCAAGTATCTCGATATTGGCGACCATTTGAGACCATATTTCAGAGGTAATTTCACCAGATGGATTTTCAGAGGCAACATCATTCTTGATCAAATTCAATGTCTGATAAAGAAGATTGACTCTTGAGTCCGTCCTGTAGAATATATTGATCTCGATCTTGCAACCCACCAGGGCAGCCAGCTTCATTGCATCTCTGCCGGCAAGGACCGTTGAGTTTCCATTCAGAGAAATCACAGGGCAGCGCGCAGCGGCAAGTCGGTTGACGGATTCTTCTTCTGCTCTTCTGGCCGAGGGGATGGTGCATTCGCCGAGAAGGTAATCGAATGCCTCCCCCCTTCCGTGTGCGATTAATGCAGAGTCTGCTAACAGACCCTTGTTCTGTGCATCGACCATCTTCTGCCTAGACAGCAGGGAATCTCTTCTAGGATGGTCTTCATGAATGGTCATCTATCTGCCTCCATGAGCATTGTCATATCAATAGGGGAAGAATCCATTGTTAATGCTCCCGAGGATACGACATCCATGCCTGAATTTGACCACCTATCCAATTCACTTGTCTGCACGCCGCCGGAGCCCTCCAGCACGAGGCCGTCTCGAAGGCCTTCAGTTTCCAGTTGACGTACGACGTCGAGAGATCCCTCGGGGCCCATGTTATCTAGTAATAGAGTCAGAAGTTCAGTGGTCTCATTTTCCTGCATATTGTTTTTCCATTCTCGTGCCACGGTAAGCGCGTGTTCCATTGAGGTGACCTCGATAACAAGGAAATCACTGTTTAGAGCAGCCTTAGACATTTGCTCATTGAGTGAGAAAGTGGAAAGCGCGAAGTCATTTTCCTTTATCATCGGAGCATCTGATCGGTCTAATCTGTGCGTCAAGCCGCCTCCCACGTGTACAGCCCACTTGTCAAGTACACCCCAGAGTGTTTTTCTGGTTGCTGCAATGGCTACCTCATCAAGGATTTTCACCCATTTCGATGTCTTAGTAGCAATGCCGCTCATCCTAGTAATCAGGTTCATCGCAGCGCGCTCGACCGACAAAATTTCCGTCCCATCTGCTTCTATCGTGAGAATCACGTCCCCGACTTGAAATTCATCGCCCTCAGAAATATTCCATTTCAAATGTGAATTGTGACAATTATTGGCAAAGAGGCGGTTCAATACTGGTCGGCCAGCAAGTATGCCCGATTCCTTGGCGATTATTTTTGCAGCCGTTTGGATGATTGGAATTGCCAGGGCTCCAGATGGGTCATCATCCATTATGGTCTTCGTCCATCGATCAATAGATTCAATGAATCGTGCTGTAGGCGCGTCAGTCCAAAGCAAATGGGACCTATCGTGGGGTAGACCCATGCCTGTGCGTCCAATAGGGGTTAATTTAACCGTCCTAGAGTTGTGTTCATCTTATTTTTCCATTAGGCCAAGATTGGGGCAGCTGCCATTACCGCTATTGCGAAAGAGGCGTAACTTCCAATCAAGAACACTAGTATCTGTCCTGCATTCATAATTCGCTTGTAAAAACGAGGACACTATGAAGTGATGTATTTTATTTCCTTCATCCAATAAATATCCATGTATTTCTCCGCCCTTTCTCGCGATCTCAATCTTCCAAAACATCGCCTGCAACCATTGCAGCACCAAGACATGCGAGAATGTCGTCTGCAGTTGCCTTGGCAGTACTCAAAGAGCTAGCCTTTACAGTGATAATGGCCTCTATTGAGGATTCATGACGCACGAAATCAACTTTGAATGCCTCTGAATCATCTGGTTCTATCGACTGTATGGCTCTCTTGATTTTGCCAGGGTCGCCTGACCATCTAATCTCGATAGTTGACTCCATGGCCCTCCGACGGTGTGATTATGCTTTGAGGCATCGGAGAATTGACCGATGACCACTTCAACCCCAATACGTCCGCCATGACGTGGTACGAGAGCTCATCAGGCTGGAGGACGTGCACCGTTCCTTCGGGCCAGTGACAGTTCTGGAAGGTGTAAACGTCAGAATCGACGAAGGGGACAGGATTGGAATTGTCGGACACAATGGTGCTGGTAAAACAACGCTACTGAGGACTGTTTCTCAACAAGATCAAGATGTCGGCGAGATATCATTTGCTCCAGGTCTTCGCATTGCATTTCTGACACAGGTTAGGGATATCAACGACGGTGCTACACTAGAGGAAGAGTTGGGGCGAAAAGGCCGACAATTTGAGGAAATTGATGAAGAGTTGTCTATGATCGAGGCGAAGATGGCAGATCCGTCTTTCTACGAAGGAGATTGGCAGACGGATATTGATCGCTACCAGGAATTGCAGAGTATGAATGCGAAAAGTGGTGGTTCGAACGTTGCAAGTCATGCACAGGAGATCCTGCGTGCTCTCGATCTCTCACAGCATCCTATGGAAACCCCACTTGAATCCCTTTCAGGAGGGGAGCGGGCAAAGGTTGCTCTTGCTCGTCAGCTCGTTGGTCTCTCTGAAATTGAGGTATTCTTCCTAGATGAGCCTACGAATCACCTTGACTTGGAAACCCTGGATTGGCTTGAAAGATTTCTGCTTGATTTCAAAGGGGCCATAGTCGTGGTTAGCCATGATAGGTATTTTCTTGATCGGATCTGTAATGCTGTCCTGGAAGTGCAAGATGCACATGTGAGGGGATATACCGGCAATTACACATCCTATCTCAAGCAGAAAGAGCTCTTCCTGCAGACTCTTGAAGATCGGATTGAGAAAACGCAGAAAGAATTACGTCGATTGAAGGGCGCTGTTCAATCCATGAAATCAGCCAATAAATACGATAAATCAATCTCACAGAAACATGTAATGATCAATCGTTCTCAACGTGAATTGAAATGGCTCCGTTCTTTGAAACCTAAAGAGAGACGTGCATTGAAATTCACATTGGAATCGAGTGAGAAATCAAGTCTTGAAGTTCTAGATATAGCAAATGGGACATTGCTTTTCGATGGACTTCAGAGGCCTATTTTCAAGTCGGTCGAGGCTAGTGTCAGAAGAGGTCAGAAGATAGGCGTAGTCGGTGGAAACGGAGCAGGAAAGACAACTCTGCTGAGGACTATAATGGGGGAAATCAAACTGGATTCTGGAAAAATAGATGTCAGGCCCGGTGTACAGATTGGCTACTTTCACCAAGATCACCGATCTCTTGACTTTGAATTGACCCCAGTTGAACAGATACGCTTCCTGAAACCAAGAATGGAATACGGGGATATACGAGCTTTGTTGGGACAGTTTCAATTCACAAAAGACATGGTTAGTAGCAAATTGAAGGCACTTAGCGGCGGTGAGAGGGCACGTATAGCACTGTTGAAGCTTCTTCTTGAGGAGAATAATCTTCTCTTGCTAGACGAGCCTACCAATCATTTGGACACAGACGCAAAAGAAGCGCTAGAAGAGGCTCTGGGCGATTATGATGGCAGTATAATCACAGTTAGCCATGATAGATGGTTCTTGGATAGAGTTTGCGATACCATCTGGGAGCTCCCGGGGGATGGGCGTATTATTATCTGGCCGGGAAACTACACTCGTTATCTCGAAAGGACTCGGAATCGAAAGAAATAGGCGCTATGCAAAATCTGAGATTTTAGTTTGGTTCAATCTTGTCGCAAACCATGATTTCATCACCTCCTGAGGAGAAGAGGCTTCCATGGCTATAGTGGATATTGCGTCGTTCAAAGTGTCAAATTTTTGAGGGGTGACATTCAATGCTACTCTACAGGCCTCTCGGATGAGCCAGACACCAACAGGCGCCCAATAGCCAGGCCCTATATCTCTCCATACGAATGCGGATCCTGATTTCCGTACGGATTTGAGATGCTCTAGAACCGCTAATCGTGCCGCGTAATACGCCCCCGTAACGTTGTCGGCATACTTGGCCCTGGGGCGTCCGTCCTCCCAGTCAGAAGACACGTTTCCGGAACTGGACCACAATGAGCCTTTCATCCATGCCTCGGACATCTGGAAGGCCCATGATCCGGGTGTGGTAACTATCCAGAAGCGATTATCCAGATACTCAGAACGATGCAAATGAACCTTGTCAAATGACGGATAATCAAGAGTCTGGCTCCAGATTCGATCCCCTAACGCGCTGTCTGTTGCTGTGATAGACCACCTTGTAGGTACTAGTCGTCTTTGTTCGTCTTTCCCAAGAAGACCGGAAGATAGCAGCCTGGAAAGATGCGCCTCTCCGAGCCCATTCATTGAGAGTTCGTCCATTGCGTCTACGGCCAAGAGATCGGTCTCCTCGACAATAGAGTCAACTTTCCTGGGGATTCTAGCATGTCCAATTACTTCCAAATCTTTGATTGTCCCACTTGGGCCGAGTGGTGTACTCATGGAGTCGAAAGTCAGCGGCGTAGTCAAATCAACTGGTCCTCTAAAACCGATCCCAATCTCGACCTCTTTTTCGGCCATTGCAATTTCTTGTGTTGAAGCTAGGACTCTTCCTGGCATTTTTGCTTCCCATACTTTGGATGATTGGCCTCCTGTGACTAGGCCTGCTTGTCTTGTTGCGACTTCCTCGATAGGGCGACCGTAAAGTTGCGCCGGGTCAGAAATTGGAGTGGCGTTATCTTGTGTCCAAATCGTAGATGGGCCCACCCTGACATCCGGGTATCCGTACCTTCCGACGAATACCTGAGGGGGAGAGGGGCCTTCAATCCGATTAGTAATACGTGGTTTCGTCGGCTGAAATTTGTTTCTTACCTCAAGAAGCAGTGGACATGGGTCTAAGCCGCAGAGCGATTTCTTCCCTCTGCAGTCAATACACTCGGGGAACACTGGTCCGCAATCGTCATCGGGCGCTCTTAGCGATAATGGCGGTGAGGCACTCATATTCCCCAATGTCGATTTGCATTTGGGTCGTCGTCTTCATTCCTTAGAGAGTCAACTACGACTCTCAGCAAATAATAGAAGACGACGGAAATGAATGGGAGTCCCCAATCATCGACCACGGTTGAGACTGATGGCTGATAATTCGGCCACTCCTGCAAAAGATCAACGGTGGCGTTGATGAACGCGTAAGAAACGAGTCCCAATCCGATCATGAGAATTGACTGCCCGCGGAATGTGCCTTCTTTCCATCTAAGCACCCCCAGTGAAAGTGAGAAGCAGACTCCCGCTATAACCAACCACTGTAGAGCATCGTCGATGGCTCTGGCCCATATCCATACTGTTGACTTGTCACCGTAAAGAGAATTATTCGTAAACACGTCAAATGCAGCGAGTATGCTGAATAACACGGAGACCACCGAGACCGCCCATAGAAGAGATGAGAATAATCCTCCAGATGCGCTGCTCCGCATGTCATCAAAGAGTCGTTCGAGCTGCTGCTCCCACCCGAGGCCTTTAGCAAGAATCCATGCGCCGATGATTAGAGGCAGTGAACCTATCACTATATTGCCATATTTCGGCACAATGAGACCCAGTCCCAGTATCAGAAGGAATGTTGCTATTGGCACGAGTAGCCTTGCTCTCCATCGAGGGTCTTCGATTGCTTTTGCAATGTAATAGTAGGTACTCTCTATTCCCTTAGACTGTCTGACGATGATCTTCTCGATATGATCGATGCGGACCCTTGACGAAATAATCGGAAGTGAGGCTTCATCTTCGGCGCCGTCTGTTACGAGAACCGCGGTATCAGGTTGAAAAAGCCGGATGACTTCATCAAGTTGGCTTGCAATCGCCCGATCGCTTCTAGGCCCCACTCGCACGTCTCCTGTGAGGATTGCTACTTCGACCCCATCGGTTGATTCAGATTTTTCGACTAATCTGTCATGATGGTGTAGAGCTCCCATGATGGCATTTGTATCGCTCTCTTCGGGATCTGCGATTCCGAGTCTCAAAGCCGCTGTTAGAGTAGCCTTTCGACCTATGACTGGTCCCCTCACGCCAGCCTTGACCCCGAGATCGTTATCTCGGTCAACTGTGACGACTAGCGTTCTCACCATGGTGGTACCAATACGGAATAGAGGGGATGAAGATTTGAATTGTTTGCCGACATGGGACAAAAATCGTCGGTCGACAGAGATTTTTCATGTTTCGAACCTTGCTCTTGAACGCTGTTTGGCTCGAAGATATTTGAGTGGATGCGTCAACCACTCCTGATCGCATAGCCTATCATCTCCCTGGGAGACCGGGCATCTTGCCGCTGCCTTGAGTGCTGCACAAGCATGAGGCGTGTATTCACGCTCGTAGACATGGCCGACTTGGTAGGCTGTTGTTTGAGGGTCGTAGTCAGGTGCGCCTTCAAACATTGAGCAAGCCACATCAACGGGTATGCCGATGCTACTGGCCATCGCAGCGACGAATACCCGGCCGACGTGATTTACGTTGACTCCTGAAGCCAGCTCCTCAACCGAGGTCGAAAAGCAGGGAGGCCAATCATCACGAGTAGCGGCCGATACTGGCATCTCAGATCTGACTTGAGAGCCAAAAAGTTCGGTTATTCTTGTGACTTCTTCCCCCAGGCGATCTGCCATTGGCTCAGACATTTTTTCCATACTTTCACGACACCTCTGGATCAAATCCTCACGAATTCTTTCCTTTATCAGTCGTGCAACACGTTCTCTACTACTCTCACCAGAAGCGGGGTCAAGTATTACCCAGCCGTTCTTCACCGGTCTATTGACAAGCCTCCAATAGGAACCGGATATTCTAGGGCATAGTTCTAAGAAATCCGCTATGGGAACTGAATAGATCGTTTGGCCGTCACGGAATGTCGACTCGATAGACGATAGATATGTCCCAGCTACTAATTCAAATCTCTCTTTATCTCGTCCTATGTTTTTGTCTGCGAGACTGGATTCGCCTTCCGCCCAGCGCGCCATGAGCCTCTCATCAAAAGAAGCGCATACAACAAGGAAAGCATACTGGTATGCAGCTATTGCAAAAAGTCTGGATGCCTCATTCGCCAGATCGACAGAAGTCATGGGATCTGCATCTGACTTGTGCATGATACTCTCCACAAGCCTGAGGCGTCCGAGTGATCTCGCCTCCTCGAGCCATCCTTGTTCGATGATGGCGTCGATGTCGATGCCATTCTCATCGAACAGCTTTCGAATATGCGCTCTTGCCTGTGGCAGGAATGGATATCGTGCCAATGCGCTCGGATCGACGAGGTCCGGTGGCGTGACAGGCATCGGCATGCGTCGATGAGTGACCGGCAGGGTTCTTGAACGCTCATGATAGGCGTATGACATGGAGGGTCAGGAAGACCCGCTTCGAAAGTCCAATCTTTTACAGATACAAGATGAGATCAGATTGGCATTCGGTTGGAGTTTGGAAAGAGACGTGGATGTGGCCAAATGGCTCGTTGATGAAGTGATGAAGCAAGGATATCCAAACTGGTCTTTTGATGGGTTCGATTCAAACTGGTTCAATGTTAAATCAAAATTGCTCAGCAGGCGCGAATTCGTCTGCATAGTAGGCGCAGCGGCTGAAAAAAATGAAGTGGAGGAAGCAATTGAAAAAGACTGTTCTTTGATAATTGCAGATGGCTCAGCAGGTGTTTTTTCAGAATTAGACGATCCGGCCGAGGGATGGAATCGGACAATAGCGATTGTCACCGACGGTGATGGAGGCAGGGGCTTGGATGAAGCGATTGAGCGTGATGTTCCGCTCATAATACACGCGCACGGGGACAATCGAATGGCTTTGGAGTCGCTTATCTCAAAACTGAGAGATTACCCCATTTCTCTGACGCATCAGACACCTAATGAGATACTAGGCATGCGTAATCCCGGAGGTTTCACCGACGGTGATAGAGCGGCTTGTATTGCAATTTCGATGGGTGTAGGGTTGAGTCGTATCGACCTTTTGGGGACCAGGTCGGATATGGTAGGGAGGTATTCTGGGGTTACCAATCCAGAAAGGAAGATGAAGAAGTTGGTCTGGATGAAAAGTATCCTAGAGGAGCTCGGATTCACAGGGATCAGATAAAATCGCTCAGTGTCATCACAGTGACCTTGTCGTTATCGAATAGCGAATCAACGCTGGACTGCATCCATTCTACACGTTGTCTGGTGTAGAGGTCTATGCCATACATATCCATGACATCATTCGTGACTTGGATGTACTTTCGAACTGACTTGGGGAAAACCGTCAGAGTCAGATTTCCTCCGCAAACGTTTGCATGGTTCTCATCGCTTGAATTGTCTAAACGACTTGTTCCTGAGTTTATCGCTACCTTAGCAATGCATGATCCTGAAAGGGGTATTCTTCGATAGGATGTGTTACATTTGACGCAGCGAATTTTCTGCCTTGAAAATGCGACTAGATTTCCGCGTATATCTCTCAGGAAATGCGACTCAATGACTTGCTTGGCCACCCTCTCGACGGAGACTGCGCGAAGTTGAGAAGCCAATGCGAGTTGTGCATCCATTTTCTCTCTCATTGTATCAAGAATCTTGTATTGGGAGTTTGATGGGCCGGAAGAAAGGCCAGCTGAATCATGAGTCCAGCCATAACCACGGACATCCCCCACTGTTCCTACCCTGTTGTCCACGATATCGACAAGATGTCTCACTTCGGATGGGTGCGGCTGGGACATTGTCGCTTCATAAAATTCAGGGGGGTACATCCACGAGCAGTCAACATTGAGTGCTTCTTTGTCTATCTGACTGGGGAGTAATTGTGTAGTGAGTACAAGTGGCGCGTCCATTTGTCCTCCGCGGTTTGATGGGAGGATGTCCCTCGAGAAATTGAGTAGTCCCTCCAGCAGTAGCATGACGCAATCCTCATCTCCATCGCAATTGCGCCTCTTCGCAGCGTGAAATAGAGGGTGTGCGTAGCCGGCCGATGCGTCTGTCCACCCAATTATTCTACAAAGTACACCGCCGGATGTGTGAGGCGCTAACCCTATTCCGAGATGCCCTACGAGATCTTGCTTGCCTTCATATTTGTAGAAAGGATGCATATCATACATTTTTGTGAGTTCATCATCAACAAATCTACAGGTTCTCGAGAGATGGTCTTCTGCATTGGTTGAGAGTATGATGTCCTGAGGGAATATTTCGAGTACCTGTTCATCGGAAGAAAGGGGTTCGCCATCCATATCTTTACCATATCCGAGGTTCAGTAAAGTTCTCCACGGAGTCCCTATCTCAGATGGCCGGAAATGAGTAATCGGGACATCAATCATATCGAATCTAGATGTTCCGTCTTTGTTTACTGAAACATCATGCAATGCTCTCAAAATGCCCTTTTCGAGGGGTTCTGGAGTCTGTAGTCTGGATTCGAGTTCTCTTGTCGCCTTCATTGGTCTTGGAAGAGAGTTGAGGCCGAGGTTCTTTCTTGCTGATTCTAGGATCGTTGTGAATTGTACGTGTCTCTTCTCTCCCAGCCTGCGATTACTTTCTTTGCGCCTCCTTATCTCCGTTCTTCCATTGCATGGGCCACTGCCATCTCCGTGGTCATGACGACATGTGATTTCATGGGTGTCCCTGCCGCATTCTATACAACGCCTTATGCTTACATCAACGCTCAAGGCACCCTTTCCAATTTGGCCGAGCAATCTTTGGGGCCCTCCGTTGTTTCCAATGGGATAGAGTGCATGAGTATACTGCTTCATCTCTCTTCTCTGGGCCTTTTCTGGTCGGCCCATTCTAGCACCTATTCGAGTTGGGGCTGCATCTTCCCAACGATGCTTGGAGATTTTTCTGATGAGCCAAAGTGACTGTTCTACTTCGTCATCGTCAATCAGAATTTTCGAAGTCAACAATTCATCTAGATTCTGGGGGCCGGGGTCTTCGATCTCGGCAGCGGCTTCATCACCTATCTTCTCTGTCTCCTCCACACCGAGATTCTGTTGTCTGGCCTCTGTCTCAGCGCTTATTCTACGCTCTGTCCTAACTATCTCTATCTGTTCAATTCGTTTTCTTTCGGCTTCGAGTAAGTCTCTCGCCTCTCTAATTGCCGAAAGCCTTCGATTAGCAATCTCTAACACAGTGTCGTGCCCATCTATCTGATTTTCAGCGGCAAGGACGTCGCATAATGGTTGCCAACCCGTCTCTATGATAATTCTCTTTCCACTAATTCTATGCTCTATTCCCAGGCTCATAAGAGCAAATCTGATTGGACCGTATCGATCGATTATGGAGGTGATGCGTTCATCAGTGTTCTGAGTTTCAATGTCGTCCATGAAGGGGATTATGAGTTTTTCAGAATCCATTTCGGAAGCGGATATGGCTGCGAGCAATGTTGGAATCGAAGCTAGAGGGAGATCCGACCACCAGAGGTTCCAAGGAGGAGGTATGGCAGTCCCAAATTCTTCAGAAATCATAGTGGATTGCTTCCAACTCAACTCTACAGATCTGAATAGCCTGTCCCAATCCCTTCTCCGTCGTTCTCGCTCATGGGGCATTTCTCCCCCTCTTTTTATTGCCCCATTGAACGGAAGTCCGCCTGGCATCTCGGTATCATCAATATTCAAAATCTCAACTAGCCGCTCAAGTTTGTTTGGCATGTCTATTTTCGCTGCAAGTTCACTCGCCCACCAATCTCTGTTGTAAGCAGAAGGAACCAACGACTTGTTATTCTCCAGAAATTCTCCAAACCCGATCAATATCTCTCCTGCGTCCCAGATTAATTCTACTTCGTTCTTGACTCGATACCATTCCTCTTCACTCTGAATTCTCTTGAAATTACCGTCGCTCAAGATGACCATAGGGCCTTCCACTGACAGTGTAGGGGTCACTGCGCATGCCTTCCCGGGCCTTTCGATTTTCATCTGGGTGCCGACTGAGAGAAAGCCGCCAAGAGCATGCATACTTACTGGGTTCAGACCCGCGGCGGCGAGACCTGTTGTACGGCTTCTACCGTACCTAAGACGAAATCCTCCTGGCTCACAAGGCTCACCAAACACTGGTCTGCCAGCGATTATGTCATCCATGTATGTGGAATTGGGTTTTATTGCCCTGTGTTTCAGATTGGCTTCTTCATCTGTATCCTTCTTGCCCTTAGATGCCAGAGTATCTATGAAATCCCATCCTTCCACGCCCAATCTGTCTGTGTGCTTCTTGATCTTAGGAGCCTTCAGACAGAGTCCTTCAGCAATAACCAAAAGTACACCTTGACGAATTCTGGATCCCTGTATATTCGGCACCTCCCTATAACCGGCTACCTCAATCCTCTCAGTGCCTTCTCCATTTACCATGACTGGGCATGCTCTGACAATCATATCCACTTCTTCTGGGGGAGGTTTGTACTGAAGTCCTCCCCGATAGAGGCCGAACTCTTCCTTGACTCGCTCTACTTCTCCTTCACTTGGGCGATATCTATCGAGGCCTAGTTCTCTTCTTATCACGTCGCCGATGAGGACGCCCAGTGCTTGGGCCGTTCCCCCCGCGGCTCTTATGGGGCCACAGAAATCAATCGACAAGAAGGAAGTCCCATCTTCGTGGTTGTTGAGGATCTTTACTTCTCCTATCCCTTCCAAAGGAGCGACCAATACAGCTTCTGTGAGGACTGCTAGGCCGACTCTGAGACCCGTATCGATTGACTGCTGCAAATCTCCAGTCAACTCGTGCATCATCTTAGCAGACTCTCTGGCTATGGCGATGGAGGCAGACTCTCGATCTAGAGATTCCAGTAAGTCTCTGAGCCTTTCTTCAATATCAAGAGGAGGTTTGTCCGGCTCTGGCCTTAGATAAGCATCCAGTAGCCTAACTGTACGACTGGCAAGATCCTTAGCACGAGGTATCTCGACCTCTGTCTTGAAATCTATTCCTTTCAACCTCGCTTGTGAAGCAAGTTCGTAGATTGCGTCGGTCTGTGCCTCCATCATATCCAGATATCCCTGATACTCTGACTCCAAATGGGCGGAATCAAAGGCTGTGTGTGATAGCTTATCCATGAGAACCAACAGACGAGTACAGCAAGCCCCGGGATGGCGCCACAATAACATTGGCGAGGATATGAGTTCTGGACGGCTAAGGTTCATTGGTCGAGAGCGTCGGCTACGAAAAGATGGTGAATAGCGCAGAGGGAGTTCGGAGTCGACTTGCATCGAGAGTTCGGGACCTTGCTTACCTTTACTCTCCGGACGAGCCGTTCACTTTAGCAAGCGGCCGCATAAGCCCTCACTTCTTTGATATGAAGCCTGTTATGATGGATCCTGGGTGTGCTCATTTAATTGGAATTCTCATACATGAGATATTAGATGAAATAGGCGATGTGGACGCAGTTGGAGGTCTTGAATTGGGTGCGGTTCCTCTGACAGGAGTCGTCATCGCTAAATCATCGAAGGGGAGCAAACTCAGAGGTTTCATCGTTCGTAAGGAGGCGAAGGGGCGAGGAGGCAGGAAGACTGGTAATCCGGCAGGAATCGAAGGTTCGACAATAAGAGAAGGGGATCGGGTGGTCATTCTCGAAGATGTGACAACTACTGGCGGCTCGGCCATAAAATGTGCAGAGAGGCTCCGCGAGCTTGGCTGCGATGTGGCAGCTTGTATTACGATCCTGGATCGAGAAGAAGGGGGTCTAGACGCCTTTCGATCTGCAGGGATTAGCCTGCATCCACTGATCCTACGCTCCGATGTTACGGGTGAGTGAATGTCAGAACATGTAATTGACTCTAGCCATCCATACCATCCTGAAAAACTTGAGAAAAAGAAATATGTAGGCGCTGCCGCATATTTTGAATTGGATTTGAGATCTGGAATTATTCTGAAGGTCGAAGAGTTTCCAGAGATGCGGAAGCCTTCCTACAAAATTGAGGTTGACTTTGGACCGGTGATTGGTAAACTTTGGAGTTCGGCCCAAATTACAAATTATTCACGTGAAGAGTTGCTTGGACGGATCGTAGTAGGGGCATTGAATCTTGGAGACAAGACATTGCCAACCGGATTTGTAAGCCAATTCCTAGTCCTGGGAGCATTAGATCCAGATGGCACAGTCAGGCTGTTAGAACTTCCAAAAGAGGCAATGATTGGCTCGATGGTTGCATAAAATCGCATCGTTAGACTATTGGACTGCTTGCTATTGGCAGGGTCATGCCAACCATGGTTAGGATGACAACGAGTGCTGGAGATATCGATATTGCATTGTATACTGAGGACTGCCCGGAGACAACCGGTAACTTCCTCAGATTAGTTGATGATGAGTTCTACAACGGACTACACTTTCATCGTGTGATCAAGAGTTTCATGATTCAAGGCGGCTGCCCGAGATCAAAGGATCCGTTTGATGGAAGAGCCGGTACGGGCGGCCCTGGCTGGAAAATACCCTGCGAGACATCCGCGCTGGCAAAGAAACACGACAGGCCGGGGTTATTTTCTATGGCAAACGCAGGCCCCAATACTGGTGGCTCGCAATTCTTTCTAACCACTGTTCCAACACCTTGGCTCGATGGCAATCATGCAATTTTTGGGGAGGTTGTTTCTGGTATGGAGAATGTGTATAACATCGAGAACTGCGATACGAAACCCGGAGATAGGCCTCTTGATCCTCAGAAAATTATCTCTGTTCATCGATTAGAGGAATAATCGCTGAATTGTAGTTCGACGATTAGTTTTATTAATAATTAATTAATAAAAAAACCATGGCCAAACACAGGGCGGGTAACCGGCGTATCGTTAGCATTAGCATACCAGAAGATCTAGCGATCAAACTTGATCGTAGAGTTGGAAAGGGACGTTCAAAGGGTCGATCTGCGACCATATCTCGTTTGATAGAACAGAGTTTGGAGAGTCATGTCTCGCCACCCGTCTCAGTTCCAGCTACTCCTCTGAATGGAAGTATGACTGGAAAAACTCGAAAAGAAATTGACTCTCTTGGTGAAGTCGACGTTCCTGAAAATGCTTACTATGGGGCCCAGACGGCTAGATCGCTTGTCAACTTCGATATTGGTTCGGATATCATGCCACGATCGATGATACGGGCTTTTGGTCTTCTAAAACAGGCTGCTGCAGGGGCTAATGTTGAATTGGGGGATCTCGAAGAAGAAATAGGAAGTCTGATTTCTAGAAGTTGTGATGAGGTCATTTCAGGCTCACTAGACGCACATTTTCCACTTCGTATATGGCAAACAGGTTCGGGAACTCAGACGAATATGAATGCCAACGAGGTTATCTCTAACCGGTCAATTGAATTGTCAGGAGGGGTCATTGGTTCGAAGGCCCCGGTTCATCCCAATGACCATGTGAATCGCGCTCAATCGAGCAATGATACGTTTCCAACTGCGATGCACATAGCAGCGGCAGAAGAAATCCATCATCGATTGATACCGGCTGTCAAACATCTATCGGAACAACTAGACAACCGGAGGAGAGCATTCGATCACATTGTTAAGATCGGCAGAACACATCTCATGGATGCTGTCCCCCTTACTCTCGGTCAAGAGTTCTCAGGATATGTCTCAATGCTCAATGCAGATCTTAGTCGTATAATGAGGGCAAAGGAGTCGTTGCTCGCTTTAGCAATCGGAGGGACTGCCGTTGGGACGGGGCTGAATACAAGAATGAGTTTCTCGGATTTGGTATGTGATCGAATTTCCGAAGAGACGGGATTATCATTCTACCCTGCTGAGAATAAATTTGCTGCGCTGGCAGGGCATGATGCCCTTCTAGAAGCTTCAGGCGCAATGAGCGGACTTGCTTCCACTGTCATGAAGGTCGCGAATGATATCCGATGGATGGGGTCTGGACCCAGATCCGGATTCGGTGAATTGTCTTTACCAGAGAATGAGCCCGGCTCCAGCATAATGCCCGGAAAGGTGAATCCCACCCAAGCAGAAGCCATTACGATGGTTGCATGCCAAGTTATTGGCAACCACACCGCGGTGACTGTGGGTGCGAGCCAGGGTAATTTTGAGTTGAACGTGTATAAGCCGATGATAATTCACAATGTGTTGCACTCCTGCAGGCTTCTGACAGACTCTTGCATTTCCTTTGCAGATAAATGCGTAATTGGGCTAGAGGCAAATGAAGATAGGATCAGTGATTTGGTTGAAAGATCTCTAATGCTCGTAACAGCATTGAATCCACACATTGGATACGATAATGCAGCTAAAATTGCAAAGTATGCCCATGAAAAAGGGATTACTCTGAAGGAATCTGCAATAGAGTTGGACATGCTCACGGCAGAAGAATTCGATGATTGGGTGAGACCAGAAGACATGATCGGACCAAATTGACGATACTTGTCGTATTACTCAGAAAGACGGTCCTAAGACACCCCATCATACGAAATGATTGATAGTCTGTTTGAGGGACCACAAAGCGTCCGAATGGACAAGGTGGGAGCAACAGGGGGCTTGCCTATGGGGGAGCGAACCCCCTGCTGACTCCGCGGTTGGGGTTCACCCGGGCCCTAAGGCCCGGGTGTTCCCGGGTAGATGACTTGGGCGCTCGTTGTCCGCCTTCACCATTCGCCGATTAGGACGAAGTCCCCTTCGTCTTCACCGTATCCGCATTTAGTCTTCAGGTATTATCCCTGATTTCCTCAGCGTCCGATGCCAGTCCTCCACGGATCTCTCCGCTCTCGTCCCTGGTGCGTTTCTTTCCCGTGTTTTACTTCGGTTCTTTCCCGCACTACGCTTCTAGGATTGTCTCCTCCCCCTTTTGCGTTGCACCTCTTCGGGATAGTTTTCTGATTCGGTTTGTGTTTTCCCCCCGAAGGGTTCGGTTGCGTTTTCCTCAGCTTCCTCCTCAAATTTGCTCTTCTTTCTTGCGTCAGAATTGCTCTTTTTTGGTTCTCCCGCATCCTTGTCGCCCACAAGCAACAAGGTGTGTCCCCGACTTTTTACAGCCGGTTTCACCGCTCCGATCTCTTGGATCGGTTTTTGTGGCCCGCGAGAGGTGCCGAAGCCCTCCCACACCACTCCCCCGGAGCGGCAAGGTCAACAGGGTTGGGGGTAGTCCATAAACCTTTCTTCGATATTAGAGCAGTCCACTGGAAATGAGGGTTAACAACCCCTTATTTCTCTTCCAAGATTTTGCTCTTATCTCCAAATCTTAACATTCTGAGGCGTGCTCTAATCAAAGAGTCGTCATCGTCTGAAAATTCTTGTTTTGTGATTCTCCTTTTCAGGACATTGGTTTCCAACAGGAGAATCTCTCCGTTTGAGCAGCCCAAAACTGTTCTATCCAAATGGCTGTGTACTATCGTTATCTCATTGGTATGAGTCCAGTTCATTCTTATTTTTCCAATGGAGATCATACCAAAAAAACCTGGTTTCTTCATGGCTAACAAAGTCATCTCATCAGTGCTAGTGAGATGTTGTGGAATGCCATTCAAATCCTTGGCCAGTGGTTCTGTGTTCCCAGTTCCTCCATTTTGATTGTAGGTGACCCATCTTCCATCGTGCGTGAATCCTGCCAAAAAAACGTCTTTCACCGTATCTATGATTTTACCAGTCTGATCTATCTGGATTGCATGGAAATCTGAAGTTGTGAATGATATGCGGTTGTCGCCGGATTTCGACGAACGTGATATTGGAGCTCTAGGAGAGCCTTCGAGATGGTGCAAGTCGTCTTTTCCGGTTTGTATGGTAAATATGCCTGGTTGGGGCCTGCCCAACCCTAAGATACAGCCTTGGCCAAAAGCATCTAATGTCCATACTTTCGATGTCAAGGAAATCGATTGTTCAACTACACCACAACGTGGTTCTATTCGCATAATTCGACATGCCACGTAGTCTTCGATTTCAATCTCGTAAACAGAAGAAGTAACCCATAGCGATTGACCATCAAACACAACGAAATCACAAGCACCCTCTACCGGGATTGTCCAAATTAACATGCCATCATTTGAGTTAACCGCTGTTATGGATGCCCCATGCGCAATCGCTACGATCTCATCGGCGAATACGATGGATGAGACAGAGGGTTCGAGATTGATTGACCACAGAGGGGCTCCATCTGAAACAGACCAAGCGGATGCTGTTCCTTCAGCGTCTCCGGCGATGAAGGATTCAGCGTTCTGTGCGATGGTTGTAACGGGGGATTTCAGAGACCTGACCAATGAAGACAAATCTGAAAGGCGGGCGTTACTATTCATTTTTACACTTCACTCTTAGATTTCGATATCATATAGACGCCGCACCTTGTCTGATAGATACTCAACAAATGGTTGTGGAGAGGGGTATGTGCCTGTTGCCTCTTTGATGAGTTCAGCAGGCTCAAGGATGCTTCCCCTGCAGTGAATTTTCGATCTCATCCAATTAAGAAGAGGTTTGAAGTCTCCATTTACCACTCTCTCATCGTGGTCGGGAATGTCATCTCTAGCTGCTTCTAGTAATTGGGCAGCATAGAGGTTCCCGAGGGTGTATGTCGGGAAGTAACCGATTGCACCCATGCACCAATGTATGTCTTGTAAAACCCCAATAGTACGATTTGTTGGTTTGATACCCAGATATTCTTCATACATTGCATCCCATGCATCTGGAATTTCATCAACTTCTATGTCGCCTTCGACCATTAGTTTCTCTAATTCATATCTGATCATAATATGAAGGTTGTATGTTGCTTCATCTGATTCAGTGCGTATGTAGCTTGGTTGGATGGTGTTGACGCTTCTCCAGAGAATCTCTGGCGTAACGTCATCCATCTGTCCAGGAAAGTATTCCCTCCACATCGGAAGCACCCATTCACAGAATTGTATCGATCGACCTACTTGATTTTCCCATAAACGAGACTGACTCTCATGGACGCCGAGGCCACATGCTTTCCCTGCGGGTTGAAAGTCAAGATTTCTTGGACGACCTTGCTCATACGTGCCATGGCCTGTTTCATGCATCGAGCCGAACAAAGATCCGAACGGCTCTGATTCATCATAACGGGTTGTCCATCGAACGTCGCTTGGATTAGGCCCTCCGCAGAAAGGATGTACTGACGCATCCCTCCTTCCGGCTGTGAAATCGAAGCCTATTGCTTCCGATACCCTATGACTGAGTTGAGTTTGTGACGATTCTGACCATTTTGATCGTTCGACCCATGTCATATCTGGTTGTTTTCCAGATTCTGTGACTTTCTTGACGAGTGGCGCGACGCTGTCTCTTAGGCCGTTGAAAAGTGGGTCCAATCGGCTAACAGTAAGTCCAGTCTCGTATTGATCTAGAAGAGCATTGTATGGGGACTCGCTGTAACCAAAGTATTCCGCCTTTCTACGTGTCATGTCGAGGATCTTCTCCATATCGTCTCTAAATATAGAATAATCATCTTGTTCCCTTGCTCTGGCCCATGTGTGATGAGCATTGGATCTTAATCGTGCGAATTCTTCGACAAAATCTGCAGGAAGGCACGTGGCACGCTCATAAGAAACGGTCGCGAGCCTGAGGTTGGCAGCCTGGATCTGATCTAAAGAGGTTGAATCTAATTCAGATATCAACTCTCCAACTCGAGGATCGGTAATCTTCTCATGGACTGTTTTGGATATCCATGCCAGATGCTCTGCTCTGCTTTCCGCAGCAGCTTTGGGCATAATCACCTCTTGATCCCAGCCTAAAATACTCCCAATCTGAGATGCCAAATCGATGTCTCTGAGTCGATTGAGTAGTTCCTCATACGAGTCCATGGGGGGTGGAGGGGGGCACGGCACATAATCGGGTGGCATGAGGCGTCATTTCAACATCATACGGAGTTCTTCGACAGATCGAAGCTCATCAAAATAAATCACTTCAAGGGCATCGTACAGTTCAGAATCTCCGATTTCTTGAATCATAGGCAGTATTTTCCCATACGTTTCACTTGCAATTTTTTCAGTCTTGTAGGCTTCTTTCAACATTTCGAGATAGTCAGACGTATGAGGGATTGCTGTTGCATCTCTCTCAGTAATGGCTTCCCCATCTAGTTTTACAATAGCGGCTCTGACTGTGGCTGCATGAGTTATCGATTCCGTGACTTCATTGTTGAAGTAAGTCGCTAAATGGGGCCTGTGTATTCCAGAAACATAAGCCGAATAATGCGCATACATGGTTATGGCTCTGAGTTCCCAAGCAAGAGCTTCATTCAGAACAATGACGATCTCAGTCCGGGTCAGCATCCATCCCTCATCAATCTAGTCGCGGAAGGGGTTCATGAATCCATTGAATCTAATTGGATTCAGGCCAAAGTTGAGCGAACCATTGATGGCAGGTCTGATTCATGCAGATTCATGGGGGAAGGTGCCCGTGTTAACGTGGCTGTGGCAGATAGGATTCTCCTGCATCTATTGAATCATATATCTCAGGTGGATCTACATACCGTCACTTCTGAAATTACTAGGCGGGGGATATCGATAGCATGTGCAGTCCATCCACCCAATGTTTCTCGGAGTATGCGAGATTTAGTGGCAACGGGCATTGTCGCGCAGAGCATGCGCTTGGTGAGGGGTGAAAATCGACGTCAGAAAGTATGGTACCTCACATCATTAGGAAGGGAAATGGCCGCAGCGGTGAAGGAGAAGCTTTCGGGGACCCTCGTTCTCGTTCGAAGTCGAACTGGGGATCTTTTGGAGATACCCGCATCAGAGGCGTCTGATCGATTAAGGGCGGATCTTGACCTGCTATCCGTTTTGATGCATGCTCAACATGAAGGTGCACTCAGTTACGGAGATATTCGTTTCGGGCCCATACGAAACAAAACGACTGAGCCGGGTTCGATTAGGATGATGGCTGGTGCCCATTCCACATATCACACTGAACCTCCAAAGACCAGGGAAATACATGGTAGGAATGAGGAAAGGAAATCTCTGGATGTGTGGTTTTCAGGTACTGAAGGCATTTGTACGGTAACTGGAGTCGCTGGCTGTGGAAAGACCACTTTGGTATCTGACTGGTTCAGGACGCGTGATTCTGGGATTGTGGATATGCTCGTCATGTACTATCCGTGTCAGCCATGGGATACCGCAGTAGGTCTGACAACGAGCATATTTCACAGACTTGGATTGGGGCATAAAAATGAAATTGATGATCCATATGATTTGATTTCCGTTCTGCCTCCGCCAGGGAATCCTCTTGATCACGATCTTCTGAGGAGGAGGTTGACTGCTACACTGGTTGATGAAGACGGAGTCATAGGGAGTAAGTCGAAGCTGTTCCTGATCCTCGATGATGTGCATAATCTCGACAGGGAGGGGGTTCGTCTCCTGGGAGTGTTAATGCAGGTTGTAGAGGCCTCACATTCGAGAATGATTGCCATATCTAGATCGTCTCCGGATTTCTATGACAGACGGGATGTCATGACGAGGGGGAGGGTCGCGGAAATCGCCCTAGGGGGTCTGAGTCGAAATGAGCTTGAAATGTGGGTGGAAAGCATAGGTCTCTCGGACAAGATATCGGCAGAGGACCTGCATGAGCGCACGGGAGGTCATCCTTTGGCGATTGAGCTTTTGGAAATATACGGTGAGATGAATCATCGCGATTGGATTCGATTTCTAGATTCAGAAATAGTGGATGTGCTTCCGGATGAAGATCGGTCTATTCTTCTGGCTCTTTCCAGATCGAAAAGGCCCGTGCCTTGGAAAGAATTGTCCGAATCAGTGGGGTATGTGGGTCGGCCTCCGAAATCTTTGATTTCTAGAGGTCTGATGATTGAGCTTGAAGATGGTATGTGGCTCCATGAAGCATTGAGGAGTCGCTTACAGATGCATACAGAGAAACAAGACTGACGTAGAGTCGATTTTTTTGATGTTTACTCCATGTGTCGATTCAACCAATTGTCAAAGTAAGGCTTCGGAGCAGCTCCTGTGTGTTGATCAACGGGTTGCCCGTTGTGAAAAAGAACGAGGAATGGGATTCCCCTAACTCCATATTGACCCGGAGTCAGTGGATTGGTGTCCGTGTTGACCTTCGCAATAGTGATTTCTCTCTCCTCGGCAATGGAATGCAGGACGGGTGAAATCATTTTACATGGTCCGCACCAAGGCGCCCAGAAGTCTACTAATACCCATTCTGATTCTGAAATCACAGATTGAAAATTCGAGTCCGACGCTTCTAAGACTTGGCCCATTGGCTGAGATGTTGACTGTCTTATGTATGAATCCTTGCTGTGACCCATATGGGTATTTCCTAATCTGAACCCCCCCAAGTGTTGAGAACCTCTTTGTTCAGAGGGGCATGTGGACATGCAGATCGCGCCGAGTATCTTGACTGCTGATTTCACACGTCTGGGCGAGGTCCTCGAAGAATCCATCGATGCGGGAATAGATTGGATTCATCTTGATGTGATGGATGGAAATTGGGTGATAAATGAGACCATCACATTCGGGCCTGCAGTCGTACGGTCTGTAAGGGAAAGGGTGGGGCCGGACATCTTCGTTGATTGCCACCTCATGATCACGAATGCTGAGAGAACGTGGAAGCAGTACGCCGATGCAGGGGTAGACCTGATTATTGCACACATAGAGGCGGTCAATGATCCTGCAGGCCTCATTTCAGAAATAAGAGAATCTGGCACAATGGTTGGACTTGTTCTGAATCCGGATACAGAACCTGATTCGATATTGCCTTATCTTTCTGAGTTGGATCTTGTGTTGGTGATGTCAGTCGTCCCAGGCAAAGGAGGCCAGTCATTCATGCCGGAAGTAGAAAGAAAAGTACGCTATTTTAGAGCGGCGATAGATGAACAAATTTCCTCCGGAGGGAGAAAGACGAAGTTGATGATTGACGGAGGCATCAAGGCACACAACGCATCGATGGTAGCCTCATGGGGAGTGGATGTTGCAGTTGTCGGTAGCGGTTTGATAAATAACAAGGCCTCGATTTCAGAGAATATTTCTGAAATACGTTCAAAATAATCGATTTTCATCACAATAGTTCAAATCTGACTGGCTCAGGAGTCGCATATGCCCAGTGACGAATGGATGGAGGAGGAGATTCGGAAGATCGTCCCTGGCTCCGAGATTCAAGTGAGCGACCTACATGGCACTGGGGATCATTTCCATGTCAGAGTTATCTCTGACTCTTTCGACGGCATGCTGCCTCTTGAGAGGCAACAACCGATCCTATCACATTTCATGCCTTACATCCAGAATGGAAGCGTACATGCGCTAGACTTGAAGTGCATGACTAAGAAGCAAGCAGAGGCCTCGGGCAATACAGTTTTCGATCCTCACGGCGAGGGAGAGAAGCAGTTTCTAGGAGTACATATACGCCGACCGAAGGAGGGTCGTTTATGACCGGTTTTAATTGGACATCAGAAGAATTGCAAGGAATAGTGGATAGCAACAAGATCGTACTCTTCATGAAAGGGACGCCCGAAGCGCCTCAGTGCGGTTTTAGCAACAGGGCCGCTTCAGTCGTATCCCAGCTCGGTGTGCCTTTTGCTACTGTGAATGTACTTTCAGATCCACGAGCAAGAAATGCTCTCAGAGACTGGTCTGGTTTCCCAACGATGCCTCAGATTTTCATCGGCGGTAAGTTGATTGGGGGATCAGACATAGCTTTCGAGCTCTTTGAAAGTGGAGAACTTCAAGCACTGGCTTCCAATGCGACGGCCGATGAGTAATTTCAGTACACGTGCCAAACTAACAACAGAGTTCATTGGGACACTGTTCCTGTCCCTTGCTGTCTGTACTGCAGCTGTGCTAGGCACTGCCGAGGCGCATGCTCCATTCGCAATAGCATCCACTCTTATGGTGATGATATATGCAGGGGGGCATATCTCAGGGGCGCACTACAATCCTGCTGTGACGGTCTCAATATACCTCAGAGGAGCGTGCGAGAAATCTGATCTGGCACCATATATAGCGACTCAATTGGCTGCTAGCACAATAGGCGCTCTTATTGCAGTGAACGTGCTTGTCCCTGAGAGTGACGTCGAACGGCTTGTTCTCGAAACAGGGCCCGCATTTACAGCAGAATTGCTGTTTACATTCGCACTTGCATACGTGATATTGAACGTTGCAACATCCGAAACGACGGAGGGCAATGGGTTCTATGGCGCTGCAATCGCTTTAGTTGTACTCGCAGGAGCTCTTTCGGTTGGATCTATCTCTGGAGCCTCGTTTAACCCAGCAGTGACGGTGGCGCTGATTGCTTCAGACGCTCTTAGTGTCGAGGACTCGTGGATACACTTCATCCCGCAACTGGTGGGAGGGTGTCTGGCAGCATTGGCATTCAAGGCCCAGCGTGTTTGAATTGTGCTATCGAACGAGATGATAGGGAGAAGGATTTCAAACACTGGTCTGGAATAACCAATGGTGACGGAGGGTTATTCAGTCAGGAGTTTAATGGGGATTGCATTGGCCGGTGCGACTGCGATTTCGTTTGCACCGATGCTATACGCCATCTCAGGGGAAGGTCCACTGACTGGTGCATTCTTCAGAATGTTGTATGCAATTCCTGTACTTTGGTTAATGTCGGTTATTTGGGGCGGGGCCGATGAAAGAAAAGGACAAGGGAAATTGATAGCTTTTGGTGCAGGGCTCGTATTGGCGTTTGATTTCATTTCATACCATAGTGCAATTGACTGGGTTGGTACCGGAATTGCGACCCTCATAGGCAATTCACAGGTGATAATCGTCACATTATTGAGTTGGTGGTTGTTAGGAGAGCGCCCCAATAAAGCGATTATGATCGCTCTTCCAATAGTAGTACTAGGGCTTCTATTCATCTCAGGCATATGGGATGATTCCCCATATGGGGAAAAGCCGAAAATGGGAGTTATAGCAGGTGTTTTCACCGCGTTTTTCTATTCGGCCTTTCTAATCATTTACAGATATGCGAACAAATCCCTAGCTCCTGCTACAAAGCTTCAATTTGAAGCAACTGCAGGTGGCGCATTTGGTCTTCTGGTCTTGGGCTTACTGCCTCTTAATTCGTTAAATATAGAGCCGATTTCGTTTCAACCAACCTTTCCAGCTCATGCTTGGCTACTTCTTCTAGCGGTCATGTGCCAATGTATTGGCTGGGTTGCTATCACCTACGCACTTCCTCGTCTTCCAGCAGCACATACCTCGTTCGCGATTCTGCTTCAGCCAGTTTTGACGATCGTCTGGGGGATAGTGCTGCTGGGGGAGGACCCCTCGTCACAACAAACAATCGGGATGTTTCTGATCCTGATGGCAGTAATTGGTGTGACTTTGAAGGGTGCTGTCGAGGCTACCGCCACCGATTTTTGAAGTGTACAGGGCAGAGACACAAGCGAGGGGATGGGATGCACTCAGCGAGAACCTCAGTTCCCTGTACGATTTGACTAAGAAGTTCAAGCCTTGATAACTCTTGTGAATGACCACAGCAGTGGATTGAGCCCATTTTCATTCGACTGTGAGTACTTCTGGACCGCCTTCAGTCATCCACACAGTATGCTCGAACTGTGCTACTGGGCCCTTGTCTACACATCTAAGTGCTGAGTAAGATTCCAAGAATCTGATGCTTGTGAGTTTCTTAATCAGCGAATTCCACTTCCTTCTGATGGATTCTGGCTCTTCTCCTGGAAATGGCTTCTCGAGGAGGGAGTAGGCCCATCTCTCTGCAAAGGGAAGGGTAGAATACCTCTCTTCGATGTATCTCGCCATTGTAGCACCAAGCGGCTTGAGTTTTTTCTTTGCTACTGCCCGACGGACGGTTATGTTGCCCGTGACTCGATGGATGTTGGAAGACGTAGCAGGAGGTATATCTTCGATCTTACCGCTTTTTCCAGTGGTGTTGAAAGGTTCGATGGCATAGAACGCATCAACCTCTGGGCCACCTTTGAACGACTGGTTTGATTCCCCACAATCGAAGGAAGGGACGGAGACCCCCGCATGCAAATTCCAGCGTTCTAGCTGGTGACCGCAGAGATTTGTAATGGATTGGAAACCCGCATCTGTGTGAACCTGTTCTGCTGCTGCGCCTACCTGCGCCCATGTGCCACCGGGCACCATCGCTTCGATGGAAGCATCTCTCGCTTCGCGCGCTGCGCGAATTTGGTCTGTGTGCTTACCACCGCCTCCGACTTCAACGGTTAGTGCGTTGTCCGCGAGTGCGCCTTTGATGTGGACTCCCACGTCCAGCTTTACCAAATCACCTTTCTCAAATATCATTTCACCCTCGAAGCCTTCGGGTTTCGAGAGCATGGAATTCGTGGTGTAGTGGGCTGCGATGTCATTGACCGAAATAGTCACGGGGAATGCTGGTGTACCGCCGTGGCGTCGGATGAATCTCTCTGCTGAATCGATTAAATCGTCCCATGACTTGCCGGCTACGATTTCTCCTTTGATCCCCTCTACGGTTCTTCGTGCCACGTGTCCAGCATCTTTCCAGAATTTCAAATTAGATTCTTCCATGCACTCATTACCTCTCTAATTGGGATTATTCCTTCTCTCAGAATCTTGGGCGCGCGAGACGCATTCAGCCCAATCTGTAGGGGCCATGATATCAAAGTACTGGGAAGACCGCCCGGACAGATGGCATCAATCCAATCGATTCCAGCATCGCGGCCGCCCAATTCTAGAGCAGCTCCAGAGCATGATGTAAGCGGATCTGTTCCAGACATATTTGCACTGGTGGCTGATAATGGCCCTGTCTGTCTCACCAATTCTCGGGCTATTGGGTGGTCAAGTATCCTGACTGCGACCCCTTGAGTGCCGAGTCTCGGATCTAATTCTATTTTTGCAGGCAGAAGGACGGTGATAGTGCCTCTTTCGAAAGATGATAGGAATGATCCAAGATTGGTTGGGATAGTAACGTAATCAGATGCCTGCTCTAAACTAATGGCCCCGATTGAAACCGGTTTATTGTGGCTTCTTTTTTTGGTTCTGAATAGTGAGTTGAGATTTTTAGTCGAAGGCAGACAGCCCAGAGCGGGTTGGGTGGTTGTAGGGTAAACACACAAACCTCCAGAGAGAATCCAGTCAACCTGGTCTCGCACCATATTCACCTCAAATGACGTCTAAGTGCCGGGGGAAGGGAGTTCGAGATTACGACTATTGATCCGATGTTTCGATCTAGATTTGACTGGTGGGTGTGTCTTTGCCTGATTCTCTGTATCTCATAGGCCGCGTGGTATATGTTGAACAACGGTATCAAGAACAATAGTTTGCCCCTACTTCTTTCGTCCCACATGGAACTCGTCATTTCGGATCCATCTTCAGCCACTATTGCCAGTGAGAACATCCTTTGGCCTAGTGATCTTGAAAATACCACCCCGGTCAAACGAAAATATAGCCATGTAGAGGCTGTTAGGATTATCACCATCGCAATCCAGTAGTGAAAACTTAGACTCAGCAGCAAATCAGGGTTCCAAATGTTCACAATTCTTCCTCTTGTGATTACGATAAGTACCGCAGATAATAGAGTCATGTCGATGATTAGCGCAGCGGATCGTCTCGATGCGCTTGCTAATATGACTCCCTCAGGCATGGGCCAAGCTGATTTTTCTTGCTTGGCTACGGCCTCTCGGGCGAGGTTGAATCCCCCGCTGTGTATGGATATGGGACTCGAGTGGTCTTGTGTCACGGGTCATGTGACATGGTTCAGATGTCTGAAGGTTTGGTTTGTATCAGACGTTGGCAAACCGTAACGAGGATGAACAGAGATTAAACCCATATCAATGCAGGTTCTGTCCGCTGAGCATGTTTTTCGGGTGGGGTAAGCGTTCGAAGGACCTAGTCGAGTGTCCACTTTGTCAACAGTCAAACAATGCTGAAGAAATGACGTGTAAACGGTGTGGTTACCAATTGGGGCGTTCTGGAAATCAACAGATCGTTCAGGATGTACAGGGACAAGCAAGCGATCTTTTCACAGCGCTAATGGATGAGGCTGAAGAAGAAGTCGGCGAGGGGCCCACTGTTGACTGGAGCCAATCCACATTCACAATGGATGACGTGACCATTGAAGTTTCACAGTATGATGATGATGATGAAGTCGAGTTGTCCACAGCGCCCAGTTTCGCTACGCAATTCGAGGATATGCCGGATGAGGCGAAGACCGTCCTGCCGTCGAATGTTGAATCACATGTGAAAGGGGAGGGTATGCATGGTAGTCCCGATGAGTATGAAGAGTTGCCCGCGGTAGAGGCCGTCCCAGAAGACGATTTCCCATTAGCAGCGGCCGTCCCGGATGAGGACCTCCCGATGGTTGAGGCCGTCCCGGATGAGGACCTCCCGATGGTTGAGGCCGTCCCGGATGAGGACCTCCCGATGGTATCTGAATCTCTCGAAGTCATAAATGAAGAAGAAGTTGAGCCTTTAGAAGAGATTGATGATGTAGGAGAGGATCCTTTGCCATCGATGGATGAAGATGAATTATTGTCTCTCACTAATGCTGAATTGCGGTCGATGCTATCCAATCTTGGCGCCCCTACACGAGGCAACAAGAAGGCGCTTGTTGAGCGGCTTCTTGCCGTTGAAGCCGACGTTATGGAAGAAGAGGCGTCCGATGAAGGAACCGAGGAAATTTTGCCTGGTGATGATTATGAGGGAGAAGTCGGAGGTACCGAAGAGGCTGACGAGAACAGGATAGAGGCTGACATTCTTCCAACTCGACCACCAGTGATACCAGATATTCCTATTGTGGATGTATCTGATGCGAAAACAAGCCATGAAGATATCGAACTTATTTCGAGCCTGCCGGAGATCGATGCCGTGCTGGGCGGGTCCCCTGAAACTCTCGAAAAGATCTCGTATTGGCCATGGACGCAAAAGATGCCTTGGATTGAGCGAGATATAGCTATCAAACTCAAACAGGCAATGGAAGAGGCTCGAGAAAAGAGGATGAGTAAGGCGAGGGACTTGCTCGACGAGGCAGGCCCTCATCTGGGGGAGCGCACTCGGCTCCTATTCCCTGTTTGTCGACTGCTTCAGGCACTGGGCAGAGGCGATGAGGTGCCGAGCATTGTCGCAGGGGCCGAGGAAATGCATCCATCGGACCCTGCTGTAGCAGATGCAAGGTATCGTCTTGGAGTATGATATGAGCAGACGGCCGACCGTTTCAATACGGGTTGATGAGCGATTGGTCCTCAGACCAGCAGCACTCAAGAATCTTGAAGATTTGACCGAGGCATTTCTAGAAACATGGCCGGAAGTGAGCAGGGCTATGCCCTGGATTAATCCGGACAAAGACGTAGAGGGGCAACTCTCCGATTTTTTAGATGAGGCGGAACGGATGGGTAGGGCTGGGTTGCTACATCATTGGGTAATGGTTGATCCTCAGTCCGACAGACTGATGGGACTGATTGGTTTTGACAGAGTAACTCGTTCGAATAAAAGCGATTGGAATCTCGGATATTGGGTAAGAAGTCTGGATCAACGCCGGGGTATTGCCAGAAAATCAATCGATGCTGTTCTCAGATGGATTGGTGAAGGCTCTCAAATGGTGATAGAGGTCAAGGTTGATCCGAACAACAAGGCTGGAGTCACAACAGTCAGACGAGCGCTTCGTGACTGGGGGGGCGTTAGGGCCCCTGAGGGCGATGCGTCCATCACAGTGGCTGGACTAAGGACAATGCATCACTGCCATCTGATCGAAGTTGGGATATAATTTCACTACATCAAGAGAGGTCTCAGTCGTGTGGGAGGTTGAAAGGTACCCCCCATTTCGGGAATAGAGGGGAGTGCATGGGACGGAGAGCTCATCTTCCAGACGCTGATCCGGATGAAACCGGCGAATGGCTTGAGGCTCTTCGTGATGTGGCTGGTAAAAGCGGGGTATCAAGAGCTAGGATCTTGCTCCATGAGATTCTTGGCGAGGCGTATGATCTCGGAGTCCCTATTTCACCGATTTCTAGAACACCGTACCTGAATACGATACCAAGAGAGAGCGAGGTATCATATCCAGGGGATGAAGGTCTAGAGGTTGAGTTTCAAAATCATGTACTATGGAATGCGGCCGCCATAGTATCTGATGCCAATAGAAGAATCGATGGTATAGGAGGCCATATCTCGACTTATGCCTCATCCTCCACCTTGTATGAAGTGGGATTCAATCATGTTTTCCGAGGCAAGGAGGGCGGTATTGGCGATGCTGTTTACATCCAAGGGCACGGTAGCCCTGGAATTTATGCTAGGGCCTTTTTAGAGGGGCGCCTCGATCGAGAGGTGCTAAAGAAATTCAGACAAGAAGTAGGGGGAGGAGGGTTGTCTTCCTACCCTCATCCTAGATTGATGCCGGATTTCTGGGAGTATCCGACGGTCTCAATGGGTCTAGGGCCGCTTGCCGCGGTGATGCAAGCCAAATTTTGGAAATATCTCCAAAATAGAGGTCTTGCGGATACTTCGAAGTCTCGTGTCTTTTCATTTCTTGGCGATGGGGAAATGGATGAGCCGGAGTCAATCGCCTCAATTGCTGTCGCTGGACGTGAGCGGCTAGACAACCTGATTGTGGTTGTGAATTGTAATCTGCAACGGCTTGATGGCCCCGTTCGAGGCAATGCTAAGATCATTCAAGAGCTTGAAGGGCTTTACAGAGGAGCGGGTTGGGAAGTCATAAAAGTCCTGTGGAATGAAGCATGGGATAGTTTGCTTCGAAGACATGGAAGTATTCTCTTAGATCGTCTAGAGGAGATAACGGACGGGGATTTCCAAAGAATGAGCATATTGGACGCTCCTGCATTCAGAATTGAATTCTTCTCAGGGTCCGAGGAATTAGAAAAGATTGGATCTTCTCTTTCCGATGATGAAATTGCAATGCTCGGAAGAGGAGGTCATGATCGGCGAAAGGTGCTTGCAGCGTATCGTGCCGCTGAAAGATCAGATCGTCCTGCCGTGATTCTTGCACATACCGTTAAAGGATGGGGAATCGAGTCTTTCCTAGCAAGGAATTCAACGCATCAGAAGAAGAAGATGGATCGTGAGTCGCTCTTGGCATATCGTGATCATCTCGGTGTGAGGGTTTCTGATGATATGGTGGAAGAGGATCCTTTTGTTGAGTTCTCATCTGATAGTCAGGCAATGGCTTATGCAAAAGACAGGCGTTCATCTCTCGGAGGGCCCTTGCCCTCTCGAAGTCCTTCTCCAATGGGATTTGAAATCCCAGAGTCCTCGGTATTCTCAGAATTCGACGCAGGTACTCCGGAGAAGCAAAAGGTATCGACGACGATGGTTTTCGTTCGGTTATTACGCAGTCTCATGAAATCTGATATCGGAAAACGAGTGGTTCCAGTGATACCGGACGAAGGGCGTACGTTCGGAATGGATCCGTTGTTCAGTGAATTCGGGATTTTCTCTCTTGGGGGTCAAAAATATACTCCTGTAGACCATACTATGCTCATGAATTACAAAGAATCCGAATCTGGTCAGATTTTGCAAGAAGGGATTTCTGAAGCCGGTGCGATGGCTACTTGGACTGCGGCTGCAACTTCGTACGCACATTCCGGAGTCGGCTCGATCCCTTTCTACATATTCTACTCGATGTTTGGATTCCAGAGAGTCGCCGATCAAGTCTGGGCTGCTGCAGATGCTCGGGCAAGAGGATTTCTGATGGGGGCGACCGCGGGTCGGACTACATTGAATGGGGAAGGTTTGCAACATCAAGACGGGCATAGTCTTCTCCTAGCATCAACTGTCCCTTCAGTCCGAGCATGGGATCCTGCGTATGCGTATGAGCTTGCCACGATAATACAGCATGGGATCCAAGAAATGGTGGTGGATGAGAAGGATATGATTCACTATATTATGCTCTACAACGATAATGAGAGCCAACCTCAGAAGCCCGAGGGCTGCGAAGAGGGGATAATACGAGGAGCGTATGTAATCAAGAAGCCTGTAGAAGAAGGCGGGCCGTTGGTGAGGTTGTTAGGTTCAGGTCCAATCCTCAAGAATGTAGTTGCAGCCTCCGAGAAGCTTGTTGAATACGGGGTTAGAACAGAAATATGGTCGGTCACATCGTATGGCGAGTTACGTCGTGAAGGTATTGAATCCGAGCGAATAAAAAGACTTGATCCTTCAGATGTTACAAAGCCTTACGTCGTTTCATGTTTCGGCGACGCCGTCCCCACCGTCGCTGCCTCGGACTACATAGCTGCAGTACCAGAAATGATTCAGAGATGGGTGGGGGGATCGTTTTGTGTGCTCGGAACAGACGGTTATGGTAGAAGCGATACGCGTGATGCGCTCAGAAAATTCTTCGAAATTGATTCAGATAGTATAGTCGTTGGGGCTCTTTCGCTCCTTGAGAAAGATGGGAGTCTAGAAAGCGGTACGGTTGCATCGGCGGTTGAAATGATGGGAATTGATATGGAACGATTCGATGTGACTGTTTGATCTCAGTCCTCTACGAATCCATCCCATCGGCACATGTAATCTATGAAAACGGGACTCAGATCTGCTTCTGAAAGCTGTTTTCTAGTGAAGGGCGGGCGCGTATTATCGCCGGTATGTACTCTTGAGGGCCAATCGGGATGGGCGATGCCGGCTCTTCCGACACCCAACATGTCTGCACCTTGGAGAAATGCCTCTGAGACATCATCTTCATCCCATATCCCCCCAGTAGTGAGGATGGGTATCTGACCGCCTATTTTTCTAGAGAATTCAGTGGTTATCGGTATTGCGTCTGGTCCATCATGAATCTTTTTTGATATGTCCCAACAAGACAGGTGAAGAATATCGATGCCTTCATCGATTAAATCTCTCGACAAATCTAGGCTGTCTTCGATTGTTATGCCACAAGATGAGTATGACGGAGATATCCTTACAGCGATTATGAAATTAGACGGAACGGTTTTCTTGATTCTGCGTACTATCTCTATTAAGAATCTAAATCTAGCCTTTCTCGAACCGCCCCACTCATCTTCTCTTCGGTTGGTTTTGGTGCCTAGAAATTGAGAGATCAGATATCCGTGAGCGCCGTGTATCTCAATGCCATCGAAACCTGCATCTGAGCATCTTTGTGCGGCGATTGCGAACCATTGTATTGCTTCTTCTATCTCCTGCTCACCCATAGATCGGGAATAACCTGTTGAGGACTGCTCAGTCTTATTCACACTGCTAGACATCGGAACTTCTCCAATAAGATCTGTTGGGGCCCTCATGCCCCCGTGAAAAATTTGAACGAGGCTCGCAGCTCCATGGCGTCTTATTCTCTCGGATAACTCCTCCAAACCAGGAAGCATGTCGTCGCTGTGTACGCCCAACTCACCAACCCAAGATTTGCCACTGGGATGGACAAATGCGGCAGCTGTTGTAACGATGCCAAAACCGTCCTTTGCACGTCTTTCAAGCCACCTTATCTCATCTTGAGTGAGCGTGCCGTCTTCTCGACTTTGCTTGTTTGTAAGTGCTGCTAAGACGCTCCTATTCCGCAGAACAATCTTCGATCTTGGAAGAACGATCGGCTGATTGAGCGATTTAGACCTCATATGACCACTAGTGTAGGAAGAGTCTCTTGTGTGTAAAAATCATTGAGATGCCATGTTCGTTTGCAGCGGCAATTGAATCGGAATCTCTCATGGAGCCACCGGGTTGTATGATGGAAGAGACGCCTATTTCGCTTGCTGCATCGACGCCGTCCCGGAATGGGAAAAACGCATCTGACACCATCATTGAGTCCTTTGCTCTGTCTCCTGCTCTCCTAGCAGCGATCCTGACTGCCTCTACTCGACTTGTTTGGCCAGGGCCCACCCCTACCGTTGTAAAGCCCGATGGTGTACTGGACACGAGCAGTATTGCGTTTGATTTGACCTCGGAAATGACGGTTGTTCCGAATTTTGCGAGCATGATTTCTGTTTCATTGAACTCCCTGTCTGTGACGCACTGTACTGAATCCCATTGTATGGATGGTGGGCCTTGGACCTGCGCTAACCAGCCTCCATCCAGTTGCCGTAGACTCACAACATCTTCACGAGGCGTCATGGATGAGAGTGTTAGCATTCTCCTATTCTTTTTCTGGGAGAGTATCTCAAGAACACCGGGTTCGTACCCCGGCGCTATCATGCACTCGAAGAAGTGGTCGCCGATCGATTCGGCTGTTTTCTTTTCAACTGGCTTTGTGAAAGCTATCACGCATCCAAATGCACTTTCTGAATCGCTTGCCAAGGCGTTGTTCCAAGCTCCTTCCTGTGTCTTATCGACTGCTGCTCCGCAGGGATTAGTATGTTTGATGACCACGCACCCATGATAATTTTCAAAACCAGATGCAATGAGTGATCTGGCGAGTCTCAGTGCGCCGTCTAAATCCAGATAATTGTTGTAGGATAGGGGTTTCCCACCGTGCTGTAATGCTCCGGCAAGACCTGATTTTTCTCCTGAATTAGGATAAAATGCGGCGGATTGATGTGGGTTCTCACCATATCGTAAACTCGTTCCTTGGACAGTGGAAATATGTACTCTTGTGGGTACCTGTTCGCCTATGAATCGATTATCAAGTTCCGAAGAAACGGCTGCGTCGTAAGCAGCTGTTCTTTGAAAGGCCTGAAGAGCCAGTCTGCTCCGTAGTGAGTGGGTTATTCTTGTGGGGTCGCCGGCAGTTGCAGAAAGTGATTGTATAATCTCTGAATATTGCTCTGAGGATGTTACCACTAGAACATCTTGATGGTTTTTGGCTGCTGATCTAATCATGGTAGGTCCGCCGATGTCTATCATTTCTATCAATTCTGAATCGCTTACAGGAGGTTTGTGTGATGCGGTCTCTTCAAATGGATACAGATTGACGCAAACGAGGTCGATTGGAGCGTATCCAAGACTTTCAAGCATGTCCATATCATCTGGGTTGTTTCTCCTGGCGAGTAATCCAGAATGTACTGCTGGATGGAGTGTCTTGACTCGGCCATCGAAACATTCTGGATGCCCTGTTGCCTCTGAAACATCCTGTACTTCGAGTCCCGATTCCCTCATCAAACGGGCTGTGCCTCCAGTGGAAAGAAGCTTCCAGCCCAGATCTGCTAAACTCTGGGCGAATTCGACTATCCCCTCTTTGTGATAGACGCTGATGAGGGCTCTGCGATTCGTCATGTTGATTCCCAGACGAACAGGTCAATGACCATTAGGGAAGAATCAATCGCCTCGAGCACTCACAACTTGGTCTATTCTAAGCATGCCTACAGCAGTCTCAAGAGCGGCCTCTATGCTAGAAAGAATCGCTGAAGAGGGGTGCAGGACATCGTCTATTTCCTTCACCTCTCCCTGTTCGGTTACCCCATATTCCCGCTCTACCTCATCCCTTGACTTCGTCCTAATCTCAAGAACGATATCAAGGCCCTCCGCACCTGCATTGGATGCTAAGGCGAAGGGGATGCATTCCATTGCACGAGCAAAGGCATCCATCGCTAGGCGTTCTCTCCCAGGTTCATTCAAACTAGCAGATCTGACCCCGTGCGCAATTCTTGCATGTATTGAACCTGCGCCAACCACGACATGGGGGTTCGTCTCACAGGCGGATATCGATCGTATGGCGTCATGCAAGCAGCGAATGGTCTCCTCTGATGCGATGTCTGAGGTCCCACTCACGGATATCGTGACAAGTTTTGCAAATGGACATGCATCAATTGTGATGATGTCTTCCACCTGATCAGATGCTGGTTTTCGGACCCATTCAACTGAGCCGCAATTACCGAGCATTTCTGAATCGATGTCCATTACTCCATCGATTACCGCGGCATTAGTCGCGAGGGCTGCCTGCTCTATTTCGGAGGAGTCGAGTTCGGATATGACTAAAATTCCAGAATTGGTAAGACTGTGCAGGACGTCTCTATCGACTTCCCCTCCGCATAAAACAAGCCTTGCCCCGCTGTGAGATATGGATCGGACAATCTTCTCTTTTCTATTCTGCTCTGCAGCGATAAAGGAGTCAAGTTGGTCGGCATCGGTGATTTTTATCTCTGCTACGCGAGTCATTTTCCGAATTTTTAAGTCCCCTCTAATCACTGCCACTTGCACTTCTTTCAAGTTGTTTGGAGAATTGTCCGAAGGGACTCGTCGCCTCAGAACAAGTCCTTGGACAAGTCTTGAATCTCGTTGGCTTCCTTGTCCTGTTTTGTGCATTCCAAAATTCTCTGTTGATACTTCCGAGGCATTTGGCCGTAAGATGCGAAAGGCTTCAGACAAGATCGGTGCAAAATGTGCTGCATCTACACTTTTGCCAGTCATGGATGTGGTTGCTATCTTGGAGAGGTCTTCATCACTGATATTACGTGATCTTGCATTCACAACAGAGGAAGCTATCGCAAGCGATTTGCGGTATCCATCTACTACTGTGAGTGGATGTAGGCCTCTTGATAGCAGACGTGCTGCCTCTTCGAGAAGTGCTCCGCAGATGAGCATCGTAGCCGTTACGCCATCGCCACTCATTTCTTCCTGTGTCTTACCCATTGAAACCATCATTCTCGCTGCTGGATGCTTGACCAAAAGCTCTGATACAATTCTAGCTCCATCGTTTGTAACGGCCATACTACCATCTGTTTTGTATAGCATCTTATCGAGGCCTCGTGGGCCAAAAGTGGGACGGAGAATATCTGAAAATACCCTCGCTGCCGCTATCATTTTCTCTTGGACCTCTGTGCCATTCGTAATCTTCGTCTGATCTTTCACGATGCGTACTGGGGCAGCTGGGCCTGACTCGGTCACGTTACCTGCACAGATTCCTGCATTCAATAACCCTGCGAGAGTCTAACGGCGGTTTCCCCGGCCTTTTCTTCGCTTACCTCTGCGGCCTCCGCCCTGTTCGCCACCTTGCCACTCTCGACCTGAACGAGACTTCCACTCGCTCAAATCGTGACTGTCGTCTTGTTCTGAATTGAGTCTCTTTCTTTGGTTTCTGGGGAGTTCGCGGACCGACTTGACATCTAATTTGACTCCGAGTTGCTGCTCAAGTCGTCTGACGTTTTGGCCACCTGGGCCAACGACTGCTCCAATAGCTGACTCGTCGACGTAGATTTCTGCGGATGCTTCGGTCGTGAATTTCGCAAAGGCGACGGATATTCCGGTTTGACGTATGACCTGCCGTTTGAGTTCATCTCCAGCCATCATCATGGCCGGGCTGCCCCGACCATCTTCCCCGCCGACGGGCACAACTGCGATTTCGCTCCCAAACGCAAACATCTCATGTGTGAGTTCTCCGCTTGGGAATCGGCGTATCTCAATAACAGGGCGCGATAGATCTGATTCCATCCCCGTGGGTGCCCTGACGACCATCTTCAGCTCCAATATCTCATGCACCTTTCCCTTCTCGATGTGTATGACTGTGTCGAGGACTTGCGATATGAGTCCGAGCTCAACTTTGCCCACTAGCCTTTGTATTGCTTCAAGCGCGCTATTTGCATGAGTCACCCCCAAGAGGCCCACACCAGCCAGCCTGACATCTCCGAATATCTCAAAGTCTCTGGCTCGTCTAACTTCATCGAATATAACGAAGTCGGGACGAACGAGGAATATCACCTCTGCAGTTTTCTCGAGATCGCCCTCTAGCGGAGCGTATTGAGTTACTCTATCTGGCAACTGGAGGTCCCTTGGAGCCTCCATGGTCTTCACCATAGCTCCAACCTCATCATCGAGATAGGCTGCTATGGCCTGTGCGAACGTGGTTTTTCCAGAGCCGGGTTTGCCGACTACGAATACACCTCTGTGATGGTCTGAGAGTCTTCTTCTCAATTCTGGCTCGATCTCGTAGTCTGAAAGAGAAAGATATGCAACGGGACGCACTACTGTAATCTCCCATGCATCAGAGAACGGTGGCCATGCACATGTGACTCTGAGGTCTCCGATCTGAAGTATCCGGCAGCCTTCTCTTTCTATCTCTACGAAGCAATCAGAGCGATCTGGATGTTGGTCCACAACAGTTGCTAACTCTCTCGAAAGGTCGCTTACCTCTGTCTTATTCCATGGGTTGTCATCGATCGTATCTAGGCGTAGCTCGCTGATATGCCCCCTCTTAGCACGAGGGGGGCAGTCTGCCTTCAGGAACACGGTTGAGGTGGTTTCATCAGACAGTATTGTCTCCAACGATTCCGGCAGAGGGGGGTGATCGCCAAAGGCAGCCATGAGGGTTTGCCGGAGCGGGCCGTTTTGACCGTTGGGATGGTTTCAGTTCAGCACGTTGATGCACCAGCGAAGGGATAGAGTGCTTGATACGGCTATCAGAACGGCTTGTGAAAGTGGCCATGCGAGGGTGGAAGAAAAGTACTGAGTTTGAATCGCCGTGAATAAAACAATCGCTACAGCATCAACTGCATGGCCCCTGGTAAGTTGTGCTCCTTCAGATATTCTAGACCAATTTCCCAACACTGAAATTAATGCTGTGATCACAGCCAGGATTACCAAGTGCCCCAATACCCATGCGACATTCGTGCCAAAGGCGCTGACAAGCGTATCATAGGCTCCACCCATGAGGGGGTCAGCCACATTCACCATGCTCTTGGGAAGAGGGTATTGTTCTTGAGCGTCTCTACTGTTATTGTCAGCGCGGTATATCAGGTGCTTGCACTTCGCATGATTGATGAGGGCACGATATCGAGCCACGGGGATTCTCTTCTGCGTCGCTTTCATATGGGGTATGACGTTCATCTGGATGAAGCAAGCACTGACATCTGCCGAAGTGGTTCTGCCAGATGTTGACAGCCGATGGGTCGCGATGCATTTCGTGGCATTTCGATTCCTTATTGGGACGGTTAGCACGCTTGTCATACTAAGAGCATCGAGATCCGGGTTCAAGGATCCGGAAGTCTGGAAAGGCGGTTTCTCCCTCGGTCTTATTCTCATTCTTGGATTTCTGATTCAGATGGTTGGTTTGACGGATGTGACACCGGCCGTCTCGGCTTTTCTCACCAGCCTATACGTCGTTTTCACAGCCATAATGGGTGTCGCCCTTGGAAGGCAGCGGATGACTTCGTTCATGATCTTTGGAGTATTGCTAGCGACCTTCGGTGCAGGATGGATCTCAGGGCCTCCGAGAGTCGAATTCGGAGTTGGCGAGTGGCTCACGGTGATCAGTGGATTCCTATTCGCAATGCACATCATAGTCACTGACAGGGTAACTAGGTTGGTCGACCCCATTCAGTCCACAGGGACGATGATGATCACAGTCATGGTGTTGGCGTTTGGCATTCTGGTGCTCGATCCATTGGGGTATGGGGGCGTCGGGTGGTTTTCGAACGCGGTCGAGTTGATGCGGAGCATGGATTACGTCATTCCACTCGCTCTTTGCGGTTTCTTCGGATCGTTTGTAGCACTGGCTGCTTTGATGCGATACCAGAAGGAAATAACTCCCGTTCGCGCTGCGTTGGTCTACGCGTTTGAGCCCGTGTGGGCTGCCGTGGTGAGTTTGATACTAGGGTTAGAGGGGGATCCCTCGACATGGTTATTCATCGGCGCAGGTGCCTTGCTGATGGGTAATCTCATTATTGAGCTCGAGCCGAGGGAAATCGTATGAGCGGGGCTGTTGTGTCAATCAATGTCAATTCTGAGGGTGGTGTACCAAAACTGCCTGTCAGAAGTGCAATTCTTCAGAAAGAGGGAATTCAGGGGGACAAACAGAATGACCTTAGACACCATGGCGGCCCTGATAGAGCCGTGAGTATCTATTCCATTGAAATGATCGAGCTTTTGTTCGAGGAGGGTCACCCCATTAGTCAAGGATCTACGGGTGAAAATATTACAATTGGGGGTCTTGATTGGCGTTTGATAAAATCCGGCGTTGTGCTGAAAATGGGAGATGCTTGCGTGGAAATCACGACTCCAGCAGCACCCTGCGCAACGATTAAAAAATCCTTTATGAATGATAATTTTTCAAGAATATCAGAGAAGGTGAATCCGGGTTTCTCTCGTTGGTATGGGAGAGTCCTGACTGAGGCTGAGGTTGAAGTTGGAGATGAAGTTATTGTTCTGAAATAGTCGACATCATAATTCGCCATCGTGATATACATAGTTAGAACCCGAAATACCCTGAGCAGAGGTACCCGAGTGGTCAAAGGGGCTGGGATGAGGTCCCAGTGCGTAGTGCTTCGCAGGTTCGAATCCTGTCCTCTGCACCATTAAATCGTCCGTTTTCTGATGAATAATGATGAATGTCGGCCATGATTTTAATTGATTGGAGAAAAAGGGAGGGGCATGCGTAGCGTAACTGCTCTGTCAACTGTATTTCTGATGATCGTCTCTTCCATGGCTGGTTGTATCGAGGGCTTGGAGGACATCGCCGAGGCAATCGGCTGCTCGGACGAGAACGCCGCGAATTTCGATCCAGATGCCACAACCGGCTCAGATGACCTGTGTCTTTTCCTAGAGAATGAGGCCAGATTCATGGCTGTAATGGGAGATGCCATGGCAGCCGAACCCTCGAATTACCTGCTTGATTCTGATAGCGGAGTCTCAGGAGTCGAATACAGCATGTCGATGAGCGGTGACGACCCCGAGTCGGGGATGAGTGTGTCAATGGAGATGTTGTCCGTGATCATGGTTGATCTGGAATCGCAGTCGATGTACAACAGAACCATGATATCGTACATGGACATGATCAACATCGACACCGAGATGGTGTGGAGCGGTACTGACATCATGGTAACAACGAGCATCGGGGGCCCAATGGCCTCTGAGGTCGGAGAATCCGGCACAACTAGCTCGATCAGCAGGGACATGTCCCCCGATCTGGAGGAAGTCGTCAGAGGCGCTTCGTTTGGCATGATGGGCATGATGGGCATCGAGGACTTGCTCATGCCTGGCGCGTTGCCTGGTGGCGATTATGACGACGATGCCCATGGTGATAATGATCAGGGTTACGAAGGCGAAGGTACTTGGATACGTGATAGTAGAGATACTGGACGAAACGTAGCTTGTACTGAGAATATCGTCCCAACAGATGTAACAGCTTGTACACAATGGCGAAGTAACTATGGTCATGAAGAAATAGTTGATTTCGAAGTTTTGGCAAATTACGAAGATAAACAAGAAGAATCATCAGTATGGGTAGTTTCAGATCAAGGTGAAGATGAAGCAGGTGAATACCTTGTCAGCGGTGATTGGTATGTTAAGGAAGGATCAGGCGCTATAATGTGGCGTGAGGATATAACTCCGAACGATGATTGGTGGAACGAAGAAGATGGCGACGAAGAGAGCGATTTCGAGTGGTTCGATCGTGACCAAGACGGTTTCGTGGAGATGGGGGAGATCGAGACGGCTCTCTACGAGGAGCCCTCAATGCCCAACGAGATGGCCGATTGCATAATCGATAACGTGAGTCCCGTCTTTTCAAACACCGACGAGAACGACGATCAGAAACTCGATGAGAATGAGTTCTCCGAATTCGACAACTATCTGGAGAATAATTTCGACATCGATGAGGCCTGCGGGGATAGCGAGGCCTCGATGGACGACATGATGCCAGAGGGCTCGAGCGTGTCGATAACGCATGACGAGGAGACCGGAATTCAGACCATGGTCATGCAGACCGTGGACGATACCGGCGACATGGCGATGACGATACGCCTCCATGAGGACGGCAGCTTCCACTCCTACGAGATGGGGATGGACGACGGTGAGTCCGTCATGACGATGTCCTTCTCATACCTCACGAGCGAGATGGTGTCGATACCCGAGATAGACTACACCCTGGACAGAACGGCGACCCCGATCTTCGTCCATGTAGAGCCCATGATGGTCTGCGACAACGGGGAGCTCGTTCCCGCCTGGTCCGTCATGGACGGATGGGAGGACTGCGAAGATGGATCGGACGAGTCGCTCGGACCTGAACCAGTTAGATATTCAGAGGTATTCAGCGACTTGGACATATACGGCACAGGCGATCTATACGACCTCACAGTCACAGTCTACTTTGAGGATGCCAATATGAATGACGATGGAGACTTGGTAGCGCTAATGGAAGAGCGAGTCGACTTCAACGTCGTATACGAGTTCGACAGGGAGCTCACGGATGGGAACACGGGAACTGTGTTTGCTAACATGGAGCAAACCTCAGTCGGCCCACTTGGACAAAGCGAAGGAGGCAGCTCGTTATCGTCTAGTTACACGGAGAGGGCATATTTCCAGAGCCACATGGCATCGTATGGCACAGGTCCGGTAGGGGCCGAAGAGGGAATCAACTCCATCGAGATAACGATACTGGACAGGGACGATCCCAACAATAATCCTCTCGTCCTGGATGACGGCGTGGTGGAGTTTGATTTCAACATCATCTGGGTTGAAGAAGATGCAAACGAAGGTGGAGAGATCGGGTATTGGGAGAGCTATTACGACGGCTACTGCGGATGGGAAGGAAACCCAGATGGCGATGATACCGTTTGGTGGTGCAAGATATCCCAGGCCGATGGCGACTGGGACAGTTGGTGGTATTACTGCGAATACCACGAGGATGAAGATGGGTATGACGCATGGCATTGCACTGACGACTTAGGACAGAGCGAGGACTACGAGCACTCAGCAGGAGAGAGTCTGTGGTCAGAGTCTGACGACAGTGGTGACGATGATGAGATTTGCATGTGGGAAGACGAACATGGCATTATCCACTATGGCTGCGATGAAGAAGAGGAGTTGTACGACTTCCCATCAGTCATGCACGCGCACGTTGTCGATCAGGTGGCCAACGCGCCGATAGCCGACTTCGAGCTCAGGATGCTGGACTGCGATGAAGGCGACATGGACGCCGAGGATGACATGGAAGATGATTCGGAACCGATCTGGGACGAGTGCACGGTCGTCATGGCCTTCCCGCTGAGCGGCGGGGAGATCGACGGCGTCACGGTTGACTACGTGGACAGCGACGGGGATGGCATGGTCTCGAGCGGAGATATCTCGATCGTGAGCGGTCCCGTTAGCGAGTATGAGATTCAGCCCTATGACACGTGGGCTGAGGAGTACTCGGCGGATTCGGCCCTAATTGGGCAGGAGCTGCCTGGATTCGGAGCGTTCCTGGGAGTTATCGGTCTGCTGGGTGCTGCTCTCGCCGGTCGAGAGAAAGACGCCTGAGAAAGCGATAGGTTCACGGGGACGGGGGGGCATGGCCCCGACATGTCCGTGGCACAACTGATCGGCAGGAGCCTACTAGCTGGAAGTATAGTCGTAGCGGCGAGTGAGCTCGCGAAGAAGTCCGCAGTCTTCGGGGCACTGGTCGTCTCTTTGCCTCTGACCAGCATCCTAGCGATGACAGCGCTGTACTACGATACTCGGGATGCGTCTCAAGTCGCAGATTTTGCTGAGTCCATCCTTTGGCTGGTCATCCCATCACTGGCGCTTTTCATTGTCCTTCCGATAATGATTAGGAGAGGTTGGGGTTTCGAAGTGTCCCTTGCGGCCGGGGTTATAGCCACTATTGCGGCATATGCCTTGGGCGTTTGGTCAGCTCAGGTGATCGGCGAGCTGGGCTGACCTTGGATGAATTCTGTGTTGCCCTGTGCCGGGACCCGGTCTGAGCATCTTCGATAACACATCATAACCTCCCAATAAGCCTCCAATTATGATGAGGGTCAACCCACAGCAGACCCAGTCGAGGCTTCCAAGAATTGACACGATGAGACCGATAATTGCGATTGTGAAACCGATAGAAAGGAGATTGGCTGATTCGCCGATTATGCCTGTGGAAATTATGATATCGCTCGGTGGGGCGTCATTTTTGATGAGTGCTCCGAACTCGGCCAGGTCTTGATGACGGTGGCAGTATCCAGTTTCTCTGAATTCTACAGCAGTACAAGAGGGGGCGGCACAGTTCCTCTTTTCCATAAAGGTCCGATCATACTGGAGATAATGAGGGATTTGGCGGCGGGAGTCGTTACAACCCGGGTAGCACACGGACTGGGCGTTTGGTCGCACGGGCGATCGGCAGGCGCGATTAATTGGGTTCTGATTCCCCGTCTTTTAGTCGTCAAAGACCTGAATATCGGCTCTCTTGGTCACCATATCCGTGAATCTGTCTGTATAACGGGTCGCTCTAACTACGTGGTTGTCGATCCAGTGATAGTTCCCTCCGCGAGGCTTGCCCATCAAGAGGGTATGATACCTGAATCCCTTCTCGGACAGCCACGTTTCGGTTATCTCTCTGTGATGTTCGGTTCTAGCTGTGAAGAAGCATATCCTATGTCCTTCATCGTACCATGTGTTGATCGTCTTTATCGCATCTGGGAATGCTTCGGCAGAGACCATTCGATCAGGCTCCTCATTGGGGATGTCCTCACCGACGGTCCCATCGATATCAATGAGATAGTTCTTGATTCCGTCCTGAAGGATAGGGCTCAGTTGACTCCCATCCTCTGAAGTGGTTTCTACCAGTTCATCCATGACAATCCCCGGTGTAGTAGGTTCATGATAGATGCTGAAAAGGTCTTCCAAGTTCATCCTGCCATTAGGTTATGATTCCGAACAATTAACACACGGCTCCGATAGGAATGGGCGATAGGAATGGGCGGGACCTTCAATCGAACAAAACCCTCAGCTATCGTAAGGGAGATATCGAGGGATTACGACAAAGCTCTCTCCACGTACTTTGGGACTACTACGCCTGACGTCGCTACGGCCAGGGGGTCTCATTCTGCGTATATCGCAGCACTCCGTGCCCATGGTACTGAGGTCGAAGTCCTCCCGGAGCTGCGGGGTTACCCAGATTGCTGCTTCGTCGAAGACGCTGCGGTAATCTTGGAGGACACAGCAATAATTCTCGCGCCCGGCCATCCAAGCCGCTCGGGGGAGGTTGACAGTATTGCCGAATATCTCTCTAAGTCCATGGAAATCGTTCGGCTGGGAGGTGGAGGGCGTGTGGATGGCGGTGACGTCGTGTTCCTCGATGACACATTTGTCATCGGAAAGTCGACCCGGACGGATGTTGCTGGCATAGAGGCGCTGACGAAACACATGAAGGCATTGGACTTCAACGTGAATGTGATGGATGTTCCTTCCTCGACTCTTCATCTCACCACAATGTGTTCCTCTCCGAGGCCAGGCACTCTTGTGTATTCCGAGAGGGACCTGCGACCTGAATCGCTGCGTGCGTATGTGGATGATTTGATTCCCGTGCCCGCAGATGAGGCCTATGCGGCCAATACTCTCGGATACCCCGGTGACAGGATAATCGTCGCTGCTGGGTACCCTGAAACTAGGAAGAGGCTGCTTGACTCGGGGTTCTCCATCACCTCAGTCGATATGGAGCCAATCAAGCAAGCAGACGGCTCGCTCACCTGCCTATCGGTCTTCACTGGTTTACGGCATGTTTGAACGGTATGAGCGCCTCTCGATGATGTGAGCCGCGATTGGCGAGTGGCATTATCGATGGTGCTAATGATGGCATCAGCTTCAGCGAGCGGGTGCTTCGGCGGTGGTGATGATGATATCGATTCATCAGATCTGTCTGTAGATGTGGATGTCCTGGCCTCTGGGTTTTTCCAAACAGTAGAGCTTCGATCCTCGGTCAAGATGTCGGTGTATATCCCATATCTCCTGCTGGATCCCGAAACTGGCTTCGTCCAGAATTCCACAGTTATCGATATTGAAAAGGGATCGACAGTCAGCCTCGATGTGCTCGTTCCACCTCGTTCTGATGGGATTTATCTGCTGCTCGGAGAGTATGGGCGAGTCCACTGGCCAATCAGAAGCGAGTCGGAGTCTTGGTCCACCTGGGCATCAAGAGGGGGGGGCGATGGGTTGGATGACGCCGGGGCCATCAGGATCCCGGCCAACGAAACTACGTTCGATACATTAGAAATTCAACCCGCTGTGATGGCTGGTTCAGTCGAAGTGAAGTTCATTCCATCGGCGAGGGAGTCTTCCGTTTCTATCGAAGAAGGAGGCGGGCATTCTAGCGGGATGCTACATGGCAGGGTAGTGTATGAAAGACTGTACGAAATTTCGGATCCGACTGACACACTGGATCCCATTGACGGGAAGGCCGGTTATTTTGACAGATGGGCGGGCCAGGGAAATCCGGCCTACGAGGATGCTGCTCTATACATCATAGGGGAGCTCGAAAGTTTCGGACTCGAGGTCATTGCTCATCGCTATGAATACACTGACATCATGAATGTTCAGAACCCGGAAGCATACAACATATGTGCATACAAGTGGGGATCTTTGTATTCTGATGAGTGGATGGTCTTCGGGGCCCACTTCGATGTAGCCCCTCCAGCAAATGCGGTTCTTCTAGATCCTCATGTCGTGGGGTTCAGGACATATGGAACAAGAGCCGGTGCGTATGACAACTCGGCCGGCACGGCGATGGTCATGGAGACAGCAAGGGCGCTCGCCGACTTCGATACTCGGAGGACCATGGTTTTCTGTCTGTGGTCTGGTGAAGAGGGGGGCAAGAGAGGATCTGACTACTGGACTGAGTATCACGTGAAAGAAGACAATCCCCAAGTCACGGTCATGAATTACATCAATCTGGATATGGCCGGAGTGAACTGGCCAGGCGGAGGAGGAGCACCGCACGGAGATCCCGATCCCCAGATTGACGAGGACGGGTATCCCAAGGATAGCGAAGTGTGGCCTTTGAGGGTATACATAGGTCCCGGGCCGAATCATGATAGTATTGACCAACCGGAGATGGTCGGTATTTCGAATTGGATTGGAGCGGATGCTCTGGGTCTCGAAGAGCAAATGGGGACCCTTGTCGGCACCAACTATTCTGCAGACACGTGGAAGACGGACGTTTGGTTGGACATGGATAGGCCAGAGGTCATTGTCTACGAGGATACCACGGCAAGGAGCGATCATGCTAGCTTTCAAGATAATCTTGGCACCGTCACGGTGGGTTTCGGCGGATTGGTGGATGGTTACTGGTGCTATCACCAGGTATGCGACACTCTGGAAGAGATGGAAGACTGGATGGACACCACCGGGAAAGACTACGGGGATGAGAATACAGGGGTTGCCAACGTCGTGAACAGTCTGGATATGATTACTTGGTGGGCCATGCTGACCTTCTTCCACTGTGACGAGTCGCCGATCTACAACGCTCTTCTTTGACTCAAGGAATGGGATTCAATATCGGGTTGAAGATCTCCAAGTTCACATATACCGTACCGGCAGCGATTGCGAGCCATATCCAGAACACCGTGTCGGACCACGTCTTGATCTTCTTTCCATCAAGTGGACCGAGTGGAATCATGTTGAATAGGGCAAGTACGCCATTGCCCCATATCCAAGTCTCAAGGAGTGCATTGGTGATATCTGACTCAACACCGGTGATGTGGCCGGTTAGAATCGCAACTGCGCCAAAGGACCAGAGGACGATGTTCGTGACTGGGCCTGCTAGTGCGATTCTGCCGAACTGGGAGACTGTCGTTCGGCCCAGCACCATTACCGCGCCGGGAGCCATGAATACTATTCCAATGAGGGCAGAGAGTATGACTCCGAATCTCAGCCCTGAGGGGTCGGCTCTGAATTCGGCCCAGCATCCGTATCTCTTCGCCATAATCTTGTGTGCTATCTCATGCAGGATGAAGGCAGGCGCTATGGTTAGCAGTGATCTCACGGCGCCGATCATAAAGGCAGCCGGACTCGCCATAGCGCCGGTAATACCGTCCGAGAACATGAATCCCAGTGCTACGGTGAATGCAAGCGTTGCTAACCCGAGGTCGGATATCTCTTTCTTTGAAAAGTGCCACACTGAGCTTCTTTTTGGTACTGTGCTGATGAATGGCACAGGTTCGGAACCGAATATGCGGCTAAATGGCGATCCTGTTCTTGATGGTTGGATTACTCTGACCCCACGAGGTTGTCTCCACTTGCCATCATCCCTTGCTGACTGATGGGACTTGTTTCTTTGCAATCGATCAATCGGGTCGTCATCGAACCACCAAGCGCGCGGGTCTCTGTCCTCCGACATGTTACGTCACTGTATCTTGTCTTGTTTCAAATCATTGTATTGCAATTAGGGATTGTGGTGTTGTTATCCTTGCCCACTCTCGTCGATTGCCTCGATCTCGTCATTGAGTTCGTCCCACCATTCAGGGGCTCTCTCCGAAATAGCCAGTGCTTCAAGCGCCTTGTCTATCTCGTCGCGATCAGGATCCCGATCTGCCCAAGGATTTTGATTTGCTATATCCCTTATAGGAGATGGCTTTCTCTTCAATCTTGCTTCTTCGAAGAGTCTCTCCACGTCCTCCATGGTCTCTGCTTGGGATGTTCCCTGGTGCTTTAGAAGCGCTTCGTGATACAGCGCCATATATGGTCCATTAACCGGGTCTGCTAGATGGTCTCCGGGATTCTTGATCATGGATGCCAGTGCTCTTGCCAGTTGCTGGATGGGACTCGATGCCCTTTCTGTGAAGAGAGCCTTTCTTGCAACGGAGTGTCTTTCAATGCATCCTTTGCAACGCGATGTGCCTGGCTCATCGGGGGCGTTACACATCAAACAGCAAACGGCGAGCCCCATCTCATCCATGGCACGCCTAGGAAGTGACACACATTTCTGTCGTGTAGTCAACTGAAATAGGCTTTCCATTCGACTGGTATCCAGCACGATCAGGTATCCAGATCTTTTCGCTCGTCGGAGAATTGCAAACCTGCCATTGCGCCCGCCTTATCCACTGGGATACCATGTTCAACAATTAGATGCCTGACTAACAGATGTCTCCGAATCTTACCGTTGCAAGTTGGACATGTTGTGATTGGCATGGGAGAACGTCCCTGAAATCGTTGTCTGCCTTCAGGAGTCATGAGTTGTCTTCCGGTTCTCACTAGCACATTTGCAAAAACTAGGATGAAGAAAAGCGTGCCACAAAGCAATCCTGTTGATATCGGGGATATGGGGGGTTCCTGTTCCAGCGATATGTTGAGCATAGCGTAGTAGTCTGATCCATCTTGGATTTCGTCATGGAGGGTTATCTGGTGCTCGAAAGTCTCCCCTCTCACAACCAGCTGAATGCTTACTCCCTCGTCTTGATCCTCGATCGGCAGTTCTATGCGATACCCGCCGGCGAAGTCGCTCATGCCCCCTTCGCCTGAAAATTTAGTACAGTCGTATGCGTGGGGTTCGCATTGTACCTCGATTTCCTCATACTGAACAACGGTGTTGTTGGGGTATTTGACTGTCCCGTAAATGATGTATGTATCGGCTGCTACGGTTGATGCGGTGAAAAGTAAGAGGATCGTTACGGATAGTGCCCTCATACCACTCGGTTGATGTGACTTCGATTTTAATTCGCGTCATCGTTCATACGGACTTTTCAGTCACGGCACTTACGGAAATTGGTTTTCTCAAATTTTCTTCCCAAAGCTCGGGGACCACCAATTTGCCTTGCCCATCAGACGCATCGCAGAGGGGACTACTATCGCACGGACTATCGTTGCATCAACGAAGACTGCCACTGCCAGAGCAAAGCCGATTGATTTGATGATCATCACATCGGCGAAGATGAAGCCGGAAAACACTGCGATCATTATCGCTGCCGCGCCGGTTATCAAGCTGCCAGAGGCTTGGAGACCGGTCGCCACGGCAAGGGTGTTGTCCCCTGTCTCATTCCATGCCTCATGTATTCTTGATAGCATCAGAACCTCGTAATCCATGGAAAGGCCGAAGGCGATGCCGAATACCAGTGGCGGGACCATCAAATCGAGCGGCTGGGGTGAAAAGTTCAGTGCCTCGGAAAGCAACCCGTCCTGAAAAACGACAACTATGAGGCCGAAGGAGGCGGAAACTGAGAGTATGTTCATGAGGACGGCCTTGATCGGGACGACGATTGATCTCACCTGTAGCCACACTAGGGCCATTGTTAGTATGAGGACGAAGGCGAGGACAATCGGTATTCTATCTGAGAGGTGCTCCTTCATATCGACCTCGAAGGAAGACCACCCGCCGACTAGTACCTCTTGATCGGAAGTCTCAGTGTGGATTCTCAAATCGCCTATCAGCGCCTCTGCCTCATCTGTGCCACTTCGATATGACGTTGCAACATCAAGCATGGCGATTTCCTGAGAGACTGTGGTGGTCCACGCTACTATCGCTTCTTGGGGCCATTGATCGAATTCAGAGTCAAAGAGCGCGGAATTGCAAAATGGATGCTCTATCGAGATCACACCCTCTGTCTCCCGTATACTTACACACATTTCTGATATCTCGAGAGATAGTGCCTTGGAGAAGATATCCTGATCTTCCTCAAACACAATCACGAGGGGGATGACTGAAGCGGTGAAGGCAGGGAATTCATCTTCGAGTATTTCGAGGCCCTGTCTTGACTCTAAGTCGGGAGGCAGGGTTTCGATTCCTCCTGCAGTGAGTTGCACGTGGAGAAATGGTGATCCTAAGAGCAGAAGCACTGCCATTGCTGGCAGCAGCCATCTAACTGGATTCTTCATAACTCTCGTTGAGAATTTCTCCCAGAATCTGGTTTTACGATTCGCCCCGGGGATTGGTACTCTTAGGGAGTTGATTCGTGGTCCAAGATAAGAAAGCAAAGCGGGCAATATCGTCAAAGAGTACAGCAAAGCCCCCAACACGGCGAGGAATGCACCCATTCCCATTGATGGCATGTGAGTCTGACTGAAGTAAAACAAGCTGCAGAGCCCAACTGCAACAGTAGCTCCCGAATAGAGGATTGCGCGCCCTGCGGTATCCATCATCGTGGCTATGGCGTCTTCTGTGGAGGCACCTGCATCGATCTCCTCGCGGAATCGGCTAATCATGAATAAGCTGTAGTCTATCGAGACGGCGATACCTATGAGAGATATCATGCTCGTCGAGTATTGTGTCATGGGAAAATGCCCGGATATGTAGAACGATAGTCCGATGGCCAGGGGAAGCATCAGGCCGACGATGGCCATTGGGAGGACGGCAGCGGTGAAAGTCCCGAAAACGAATAGCAGTATCACAAAGGATATGGGCAATCCGATTATCTCTGCTCTCAGTTGGTCTTGCTCTAGAAGGCGGTCGAAGTCCCTGTTGATTACTAGGCTTCCAGTCACAAGGACCTCAAGGTTCTCCGAAGAGATGCTATCCTTGATTTCGTCCAGAGCCATTTCCACTTCGTGCTCTGAGCCTCCAAACTGGACGAATATTGCTGTACGTTTGCTATCGGCGGATACGTGCTGTGCTAGATGAAGAGGATTTTCTTCATCGTCATATGCCATAGAGACGCTAAGAGTCTCTAGAGGAATGTCGTCGAGAGATTCTACAGCTTCGAGAACCCAGTTTTTGTATTCTGGATCGTTCCAGTCTTTCTCCTCATGTGTGAAAATGTAGGTGACTGTATTCGTGGACGTGACTGGTAGTTCCTCACTTACCAATTCAAGGGCGCGGCCCGCTTCTATGCTAGCAGGTGGCTGATTTCCATCGGCAAATTGGTTACCCCCTGCAATCAGAATACCGGATACTGCAAGTGAGCATATCGATATGGCGACAATTGTTGCTCTTCTCCTATGAGCGGTCCGACCAAACCTTGCTAGACGCCCTTCCATGTTTGCCCCTCTTTGATTTAGGATATAACGAAGTGTCAAAGAGCCAGATAGCAGATGATGCTGACAGTAGTTGCGAAGAGCATCATTATTACAGGTATGACCGCGGTTTCGAAAGAAGATTCTGCTAGAGCGACATTGGTTAGTTCAGAGCCCCTCCATATCGTGGTTTTCATGGCCTCTGAGTCCGCACCGAGAAGTACTATTCTGGAACTGGGTGGGTCATTCTTACTGATCCCATATTTCTCTCTGGCTTTGAGGGGGAGATTTGTGGCAGAACCGTGAATCATGCATGGATCCCCGACACTCAGGCCCCAGAGCCTCCAACGATGTTCGATAACCCTCCCGCTTCCATAGGTCCTCGCTGCTCTCCAGAGATTGATCTTTCTGAGTTGTCCGTAGCTCATGTGGTCGCATGACCATGTGATGATTGGCTGGCCGAGCTCTTTCCTACTGAATGATCCTGGCTCGACGATCATCCCCCCTGTGCCATCATGTGTGACAAAAGCCTCATCCCCTGATTCAGAATCTATGTCTCTCCAATATCTCCTGGTTTCCCTCTCTCCATCTGAATTGGTATATGTCTCTTCTATGTGAACATCATACAACCAATTCCAGACAACAAGGTCCTCTGCGGTCTTCGATGGGTCGTTATCGACGATGACGGTCGGGGGTTGGGATATGGGGCGTACCTGGCCTATGACCTCGGCATCCCCTATGGCAATCGAACGGACCTTCTGTGTCGGTACTTCGATGGCTGCTCTGCTTCTCTTACCAATGACTAGGGACGCTGCGGCGAATATCGCGAATAAAAGGGGCATGAAGATGAATGCAGATCCAGAGTCGAGTTCAAGGAATGGCGGTATCGTCATTGCGACGCCCATCAGAGGTAGGGTGGACATGATGACGAGGATACCGTTTGTGGTGAAGTCTGGAGGAGTTGGGGTCCCAACGACCGAGGGGTGCTCTTGTATGATGCCGTCCGGATCTGGTGTGAACAGGCTATCCGCGTTCTCCCATGATTCTGGGGCTGGGGGTTCGAACACCCAGCCTAAGTCATCAGACGTGGGCCTTCGTACTGTAGCGCCCCTCCAAAAACTCTCCAACTCAACGCCGCCTGCATCTAAACGGATCCTGGCGTCTCTGGGCGGTGATTTCTCGCGTATATTTCTGATATTTTCTCGAATGGTTGTGTCTGCCTTCTGACCGATCGCTAACATGGCTATGAACAAGACTACTTGGGACCCGAAGAAGAATTCCATGCCATCCCCTACAGGGTATGTGTAATCCTCAAGAAAATACGAGGATATGTGAGTTGGAACTATCAAGGCTAAGAATGCTAGATATCCCACTAAGACCATGAAAAAGAGGATTGCATATGGCCATGGCATCGGTATTTGGATATCGATTTGCTTGCTCTGAAACATGGATGGATCGGGTCTTTCCATGTTATTGGGTAATTGGCCTGAGTGTTGATACTTGTCATTATCTTAATCCTGTCACGAGTTCTTGATGGTGACGGAGCATAGGCTCGTGATCGGGCTGTAATCTCTTCTAGGGTCTAAAACCACCTTTGCATTTGGGCTCGATATTTGTTGCATTAATTGCTCATGCTTATCGTAAATCTCATCATGTCTGCACACTAATCTTCCGCGTATAACATACGGCTTAGTGACATCCATCAAGGGGAGCAGTAGCGGGAGGAATTCAGAAAATAGATGAGGGAGATTGATGATCAGCATGTTCCAACGGCCCAATAAATCTGGGTTATTCGGTAATTCCCTAGCATCTTGAATCCCCGACCATATATCCTTGTTAAATTGTAATTTCGTCTGATTCTCTTCTACGAAATTGCATCCGCGCCACCTTCTTAGGTTGTCGTTGAGTATATTGATTGCTTCTGGATTCAAATCCGATGCCAAGATTTGGCTTGTGAGGTGTTGACGATTGATTAGATGTGCAAGAGCAGGCCCGACGCCGCAGAAAGGGTCTGCTACTGCAATTGGAGCGCCTATCTTCTCCCTCAGTGCCTCTGCCTCTATGACGTTCTGAATTCTCTCGGTCTGAAGCCTTGAGGAGTAATAGGCCAAAGTGGGATCGCAAATTATCGTGTTGCCGGACTCTCTAACCTCAACTCTTGTTTCAACTGCATCAGAACTAGGATTATGCTTAATTTGTCCATTGATCCTTAGAGCCATTGGCCTCAAGTCTCTGACTCTAAACTCCCCCTTCACCCCGCGATCTTCCAAAACCAGTCTAACATGCGGATGCGATTCCATTTTCGATTTGACTATCTGTTCTTCGTAAATCCGGACCTCTTCTTCTATCTTGAGTAACATCATATCTCCAATGAACTCATGTGATGCGGGCCATATCGATTCGTATTCTTCGATGGTCTCTGCCCCGACCAATTCCTCCAACACACTCTGCCACGTCGGTCTTCTGTTCTGAGTTGGCTTTCCCTCTGTAACCAGGATAGGGTATTGGTCAAGGGGAGGAGGTAGATTTTGTGGTGCGCCACTATCCAATGGCACTAATCGGAATTCCTCAGATTCATGAGGGTGTATGCGGAGAGTCTGAGATAGCCAACCTTCTGAGAGGAGGAGTTCAATTACGCCTTGTACCTCGTGATTGGGTATGACAAGGTGGGTGTTCATCAATCGATACGGGAGGCACGTCATGCTTCAGAATGACGGCTAAAATAGAAGATATGGGGCAGTGTTTTGACGAGGGGTCGGATGGAGGGCATGGGGGGACGTGATTGAAGGCGGGTCTGAAGTTGATAGGTATCGGCCCTGGTGACTTAGGATTGATGACTGTTGACGCGATTGAAGCCGCAGCGGGGAGTGATCATAGATTTCTCGAAGGTTATACCGCAACCCTGCCTCCTGAACAAGAAGATCTCTTGGAATCTCGAATAGGGCCATGGACCAGATTAATGAGGCCTGATATTGAAATGCCTGATGAGCTTCTTCGACTGGCCCGCTCATCGGTTGTGGCGCTCTTGGTAGTGGGAGACCCGATGCAGGCTACTACCCACGTCGATCTACTTCTCCGCGCCAAAGACGCAGGCTTGGATACGGAGATGGTCCCGGGGATCTCCGCTACAACTTTGGCGATTACTCTGAGTGGACTTCAGTCCTATCGATTTGGGCGGCAGGTTACCCTCCCATTCCCATATGGTGATTACCTGCCTGTGTCCCCGCTCAAGTATATCTTGGATAATAAAAGTCGGAATCTCCACACATTGGTTCTCCTAGATTTGGATCCGACCGGACTTGGGGTAGCATCGCCAGTGCACATGAGTCCGGCTGAGGCTGGAGAGATCCTCCTGAAAATGGTTGAAAAATACAGCGTTGAAGATGATTCGGAAATAGGAGCGGTCGAAGACGTATCTGATTGGCCTATGATCGTTCTTTCTGACCTTGGGACAAGGGGAAGTAGAGTATGCTCAACCAATCTCAGAGGAATTTCTAATGTGAAAGGTGGTCGGATTCATTGTCTCATCCTTCCCTCCTCTATGGATGATCTTGAGCAGTCTAGTTTTGATGAGATGTATGTTGATGATTAGTTGGTGCAGGTACCCGACGGAATCAAGGATGAGGGGGGAGTCGGTGAGTTATGGCGCGCGCCCCTGCTCAGGTGAGGTTCCCGGGGGACAAGAATAGGAAGCAGCGAGTAAAAGTCCGGGGGATCAAGCAGGCCTCCAAGGAAATACAAAAACGGCTTGCGCGCAATCTCGAGGCTCTTCTAGAGAATCCTGAAATTATTTTACCCCGCATTGATACTGATCTCGGGCGTCCTTGGCGTGATCCAATGGCTTTCACCCTTCGTTCGATAGACATCGTTTCAGCAAAACGACACAATACACGGTGGTTGTCGAAGAAAATGGTAAAACGAAGAGGGGATGGTGTTTCTAGAGCCCTAGCAGGATCTCTGCTCGCTGCCTCAGAAGAAGATTGGAGCACGGTTTCAGTATTCAAGAATCAGCTATTCGGAAATGCTAGCTACCTACGACGGGGGAATGGTAAGCAAGGTCATCAGGCAGCCATACAAAATCACACCAACCACCGGCTCAGACTTCTTCTTTGGGACGAACATGCAAAAGCTGGACATTACTTCTTTTCTTGGGAGGGGGGGTTCGTCTACACGGGTACTGTTGCAAATGCTCCCAAAGAATGGGTCGAATGGTCTCTAAGAGGGAGTCCCCTTGGGTTGCAGGAGACAGGTCATGGATTTGCTGGAAAATCAATTACAGAGGAGATTCTGAAGAGTCGGAAACCAACAAAATCTGGTTGGATATCTATGTCATTCAATGACGGTACTGAACTGGGAATTTCAGCAGAAGAGTTGAATCAGACGGAATTGCCATTCATCCCCTCGATCGCTCTTGGTATGCTGCCTCCAAGGGTTCCTGCCATAGCCTCTGCAGAATGGGTTTGGCGGCCGGAGGGGTGGCCTGAGGATATGCCCATGCCAGAAGAAGGCGTGGAAGAAGTGAAACACGCTCTGAATGAATGGATGTCATCGAGAATCGTTGATGGGTCAATTGCAGAGATTTGCAGACGAAGGATCCTCTCTTCGATCAATGAGGGTTTTCTGAGTAGGAACATTTGGTTCTCAGAAGATGATCGGAAGGGTTTCCTAGAGAGTCTTGAGGGGTCGGAGATAGAACGTGAAGCTCTCAGTATAATTCTAGATAATCTCGAGGAGGGCGTTTATGTGAAAGAAGATGGGACGTTCGAGAGTATTGGGGAACAAGTCATCCGCGTCGATGAAGCCGCATGTCATCCAATTCTCGTGACTCTTTGGGAAAAGCATGGGATGCATCTGCTTAGAGAGATGTTCGATATTGACGAAGATGAGGGTTCAGATATCCATGCAAAGCAGGCCAAGAGGAGGCAGGGCTTCGGGGCATTCCTCCGTCAGCTTAGAGAATCCAGAGGAGTCGACGATAGGCTTCAGATTCTGCCATGGGAAAGAAATTCTCTCCCAGAGCCTCTGGCGTTTGCAGATCGTCTGATAAGGGATTCTTTTAGATCGGGAGTTTCATCCACGGTGTCTTCTACTTCGAAGCAGAAGGGGCTGCTTCAAGCGATGGGTTGGGCTTGGTTGGTAGTGCACAACAAAACTGAGTCTGACTCGTGGAGGTTTGACAGTGAAAGCAAGGACAAGGGCGGGGATTGGGTACCGTTTTTAACAAGGCTTTACGAAGAGGGAGTTAGTCTTCTCGAAGATGGTAAAAGTTCGCCTGAGGGATACAAAGATGCGATGGAGGATCTATCTTCTGCATGCGGTGTATCGATTGGCTCAACTTGACAATACGATCCATAGAGCAACCGCAACTAGAGCCATGCCAAGAATTGTGTTCAAGGCCTTTCCAGCTCGATCGGAAGAGAATATCTTTCGCAGATATGAGCCGAACGCTGCCCAAGTCATGACGGCGGGCAGACCGAAGAAGAGATTCATGGCCACGAGAGCGACTTTCGCTGAGTAACTATCGCCGAATACGGTTCCAAAGGTAGTCATGAGTACCAGAAAGTGGATCCATGCCTTGCCATTGATAATCTGTAGGAATATCCCTGTTCTAAGACCCAGGGCCTCTGATAAATTTTCATCCTTAGCTGGAGCTGATGTTGCAATTTTAACCCCCAGATAAGCAATGTAAGCCGCGCCTAGTATTCCAAGTGCTTCGAATATCTCCTCATTGCGCGCGATGATATCGGTGCCCGCACCGATTACTAGGCCTAAAGCGGACCATCCGATGGCCATACCGCCGATCAGAGGCAATGTGCTTCTGAATCCGAATCGAGATCCGTGCGCTGCACATAGGACATTATTCGGCCCCGGAGTAAAGCACATTGGAATAATGAAGAGGAGTGCGAGGTAAAGGAGGGTCGTATCCAAGATCTCACCCTCAGGCTTTAGCCTTGAGGGCCTCTGAAGCCTTATCCAGTGCCTGGAACATATCTGCCCAAAGGTCGTCAACGTCTTCTATTCCGATGCTCATTCTTACGAAGCCCGGTACTACACCTGCTTCGTGTCTGACAGATTCTGGAACGAACATATGGCTGGAGTTGAAGGGGCATTCCACTAGGCTCTCAACTCCACCTAAGCTCGTAGCTTCAAAGATTGTATTTAGGGCTCTCATAAATTTCAGTGCCGAGTTATCCCCGCCCTTGATGACAAAGGCAAGCATCCCACTACCATTTGGCATCACCCTCTGAGCTATGTCATAATCTGGATGGCTCTCTAACGATGTATGGATGACCTTTTCCACCATATCATGAGAGTCTAATCTTCTTGCGATTTCGGCTGAATTAGAAGAGTGGATTGGCATCCTTGCATGCAATGTTCTCATTCCTCTTTCGAGTAAATAGCACATCTCTGGATCAGCCGCACCGCCGAAGTAGATCTTATTGTGGAATATTTGGGCAATCAGGTCTTTTCTGCCTGCGGCGAAGCCCGCCGTCAAATCTGCGTGCCCTCCCAGGTATTTCGTTCCAGAATGGAGCACGATGTCAAATCCCATCTTGGCGGGATTACAGGACCATGGCGATGCGAATGTATTGTCCACAATTGAAATCAATCCATTTTGCTTAGCAATTTCTGCGATAGCACCCAAATCGCAAATTTTCAGAGTGGGATTTGTCATTGTCTCTGTGTAGAGGATCTTGGTGTTTTCCTGAATGGCTGCCTCATAGGACGAGGGGTCCCTTACATCAGCCATAGTGACCTCGATGCCCATTCGAGGAAGAATCTCGGTGAGTAATCCGTATGTACCGCCGTAACAATCTGGAGTGGCCACTACATGATCGCCTTTCGATAAAAAGGACATCAGAGTTGTGGATATTGCAGCCATACCGCTTGAAAATACCTCTGCGTCCTCCGTACCTTCTAAGGCAGCGAGCTTTGCAGAAACCACTTCTGAATTGATGCTGGATATTCTGCTGTAAACGACGGTATGATGGAGGCCTTCGGCCCATCCTTTGTATTTCTCGTCTGTGAGCCTGTATGTCGACGTCCTGAAAATGGGTGTTGTAGCAGATCCTTCGACGTCTATCATCCCTGAATGTACCGCCTTCGTTGCGAATCGCATATCTTCATGGTCTGTGGCCATGCCCCTCGACAAGCACCTTCCAAAATGAAGTATGTGCTTCGGAAGGCGTTTAATCAGAAACAGGCGTGGGTAGTCCATGACAATGATTGAGCCCTCTCAACAGCCCTTGGCAGCAATGGGTATCGGTGTGTATGTTGTGTTCGTATTATTCGCTACGAAAGTTCCCTATGAAATGATGATTTCAAGAGGTATCGAGCACATTAGAGCGGTATATTACAATCGAAAAATTGTTCATATGATGGCGGGGGGCATCGGATCTTTCTCCGTCCCACTATTATTCACAAATATATGGTACCCAGCAGTTTGTGGAATTCTGCTCACAGTGTTCACGTGGATCGCGCACTTGAGTGGGAACCGTCTATTCTGGTTCCAGACAGAACAGAATCAAAATGATGTCAAATTCGCACTAATGTGGTGGACCTCAATCACGATTATTTGGTGGTTGGTGGATGATCCTTGGCTCGCTATACTACCATCTCTGTTCATGGCGTTTGGTGATGGAATCACAGGGGTCGTAAGAAATGCTGTAGTTCGAAAGAGGTCGAAAAGCGCGATTGGGAATGTGTTCATGTTCATCGTCAGCGCCCCGATTGGATGGTATGTGGGAATGGTCGCTGAACCGTCTATCCCAACATGGGGGCTAATTGCGGCCGCTGTCGCCACGTATGTGGAAAGATACGAATTTGGTGTGATTGATGACAACATTCTGATTACTGTTTTCTCGACCATTGTGATTCTAGCCGGAGTTCATGTCGGGCCTCTGATCTGAGGCTATTTTCGAGGTTATTCTCAGAAAAATAGTAACTGAAGGGCCTATGAATACTGCAAATATCAGCGTTCCATACCACAAATCCCCTCCAAGGAGCCAACCTGCGAGCATGACTGAGATTTCTATCGTGCCTCGAACGATGCCTATTGGGTATTCTGTTGCTCTATGCATGCCCGTCATCCAGCCGTCTCTGGGCCCAGGGCCTAGATTGCAAGTGAGGTACAACGCACTACCCACCCCTATGAGTGCCGTCCCTGCGAGGACCCTGAAAACCGAATTTGTTGAATTTTGAGATTCTCCAAGATAAGGGAGCGCTAGATCGATCGTGCCTGCGATGATGATTATGTTGAGGAGTGTCCCAATACCTGGTCGTTCGCGCAGGGGTATCCAAAGAAAGAGGACTGCGATACTGACTAAGAATGTCGCAGTCCCGATAGAAAGATCTAGGCGCTGCGCTATTCCATCCGCAAGAACCGTCCACGGAGCAACCCCCCACTGCGCACTGATGATCACCGCATCGCCGAGGCCGAAGATGAACAACCCGATCAGGAGGATGAAGACCGTTGGTGGTTTAGGGGCCATGGTCAACGTTTCATTCGAGCTCCACCAAGTGATTGGGACGTCTTTCCCGAGTTTTGATTGGGATCTTCTCGTCATTGGCTGTCATTCCACCATTTTTGTTGGTCTTCATCATTCGAATCGAATTTCTCGGTTTCATCTTCAGATACCATGCTTGGCTGGTGTCTCAAACAATAATTTGACTCTTGATATGTCATGGCGTTGCAACCATCAATCACGCAATCATTGTTATCTGCAGCGAGTTCAGCTAGTTTGTCTTTCTCATTATTACCCGACCCTGAAACATCTTTCAACAGATTAAGGGATAGGCCGAAAAGGCCACGGAGTATCTGCCTTGCAATATATTCCATCAAACCCATGGGCTAAGTTCGTTTCAATTTCGTAAAAGAGTTGTCCAAGCATCCTAATTTGAGTTTCTTGTTTGTATTTTATTCACCCATTCCGAGTATTCCTGGATGGCTTCCACAGGCCACCAGGTGATTTCAGGGACATCATAGGGATGGGTTGATTTTATTGTAGATACCAAACTATCTTTTGCCGTAACGGGAGATGTCATTTGTACCTGCCATTCAAATTCGCTGACTATTTCTTCCTTCCATCTAAAGATCGATCTAACTTTTCTCATATCGATGCATGCTGCTAGATTCGAATCGATCAGCGCTTGGCACCATTGTCCTAAATCAGCTTCATTCATTTCGCCTGGGAGGGTGGTTTGGACCATCATGATGCCAGCACTCATACAAGGCGTGGTGCGTGGTGTAATCATCAACTCAGTGGTGAATGTTGAAGTCTAAGTGCCTGACATGAGTGGTCAATGGGCGACGTGGAGGAGTGGAAGAAGCCCATCAAAACGGGCCCTATCCCAGAGTCTGGGGATGTATTCGATGTCATCGTAGTAGGGGGTGGACCTGGTGGTTCAGCCGCTGCGAGTTATCATGCAATGGCTGGATCCCGAGTACTTTTGTTGGAGAAAGAGGTTTGGCCGAGAGACAAGATATGCGGGGATGCTGTTGGCGGGAAATCCCTTTCCCATGTGGCTGAGCTGGGAGTGAAAAGCATGATTGAAGAAACCCCTCACTATCGAGTGGACTCGATTGTTTTCTCGTCATCTGACGGGTCTGAAGTGCGTGTTATGCTCCCTGAAGAGGAATTTGAAAGAATGGAAGCGGGATATTCGCTCCCTCGTCTTCAATTCGATTACATGATGTTCAAACAAGCCACTGAATTAGTAATCGGTGCAGGTGGATGTGTAATCCAAGATTTCACTGTTAAAGATGTGGTTGTAGATGATGATGGAGCAGAAGGTTCCGCTATTACTGGCGTCACCGGTTTCATCGGACGCAGAAAAGACGGGGTATTGTCCTCGTATTCCTCTGCTTTGACGATCGGAGCAGCTGGTTACAATTGTCCGGTTGCGCGGACCATTACGGAATCTGTCTATGAAGAGCCGTTCCGCGAGGCAGAGCATTTCTGCGGGGGTTATCGGGAATATTGGACGGGCGTAGCGGGTTGCGATGGTGACTCCGGACCAATTGAAATTCACTTCATAGACGAGGTTAATCCGGGCTATTTCTGGATTTTTCCCGTTAATGAGAATGTGGTGAATGTTGGTGTGGGGATGGTGATTTCAGAACAACGCAAACAAGACGACATGCGTTCATCGTTGAAAAAGATGCAAAAGTGGATTACAAGCGAGTCGAGTCGTTTTAGTCATCGTTTCAAAAAAGCACAGATGGTGGAGGGGAGTGGTCGTGGCTGGCAACTTCCTTTCGGATCTCCTAGGAAGACTCCGGCATCATTCCAACCACGACGTAATGCAATGGCGGGCGCCATGTGTGTGGGCGATTCGGCCAGTCTGGTAGATCCTTTCACAGGTGAAGGGATTGGTAATGCTCTTCTATCAGCCAAACTCACAACTCAATTCTTCGATTCGAAGGAGCATTCAGAGGGTTTCCCGGCGGATCAGGCTACGGCCTATATGGAAGCATTATGGGGAGAGCTCGGTAATGAACTTAGCAACTCATATCGATTACAAGGGATGGTGAAAAGGAAACGATTGATGAGTTGGTTTGTCCGTCGTGCCTCCAAGAAACCGAAGATTGGCGAGATACTCACTGAGATGATAGCAAGTAAGGAAAGCCAAGAAAATCTCTACAGCAAATGGTTCCTGTTCAAAACCATCGTTCTCCCATGAGGATTGAGTTTGATGACTATTGATGAAAGTATGGAAGGGATAGAGGCTGTGTTCCTCGACCTAGATGGGACCATTTACTTAGGGGGGAGATTGATAGAGGGGGCTTCTCAGTTCCTAGAAAGGCTTGAAGAGCGGGGCATTAAACGGTTTTTCCTATCCAATAACTCCAGTCGTTCTGTTCCACAATATCTGGAGAAGCTAGATCTTCTTGGTATTCCGGCAAAAGAAGAAGAGGTTCTTCTTTCAACTCATGACCTTCTGAGGTGGTTGGAAGACGCGGGGATTGTCGACACCTTCCTTGTCGGGACACAGGGAATGGGAGATATGCTTGAGTCTAGGGGCATTCGTACACAGTCCAAAAGCCCTCAAGCAGTGGTGTTGGGATATGACACGGAAATAACATACCAAAAATTGAGTGATGCTTCTATGCATCTTCATGCAGGCGTCCCCCTCATAGCCAGCCATCCAGATCTGGTGTGCCCTTCGCCTGTGGGTGGTCTCCCAGATGTCGGGGCATATCTCTCATTGTTCGAAACGACTACCGGAGTGCGTCCTATGATGATATGCGGTAAGCCGAATCCAAGCATGATTCTCGGTGTGATTGAAGAATTGGGATTGGCCGCGGAATGCTGCGCGATGGTCGGGGATAGGATATACACGGATATGGCAATGGCCGAGGCCTCTGGGGTGCACGGTATTCTGGTGCTATCTGGAGAAGCCACGGCAGAAGACGCATCGTCGTCGGGAGTGCGAATGAGTCTGGTCGCCCCATCTGTCGATAGTCTGTGCAGATGATGCGTGCAGCGCGCGGTTAGGGGTTTCATTCAAGTGCCTTGATTCATCATTGCTTGGCCATGGAAGACGATTGGGGGGCGTTGGGTGGGGCCCGGTTGGGCGATTTACCTAAGGTGAGCCGTTGGCCCACCCTGTCGGATCACGATAGGATGGTTCAGGCTTTTTTCGAGATGGGCGTTCTTGAGTCTGGGCCTGTTCATGACGCCTTGCTCCGATCTTCTAGGGGGTATCATTCTCTACCCCTGCCTGCTGGAGTCGAGGGTTTGAATATCGAAACGAGCGCTTTGAGAGTACCTTGGTGGGAAGATGTTTCTCTCCATCAATCTCTTCTTCCAGGGATGTATGAGACGATACAGATTCTTCAAGCGTTAGATATCCATCAAGGGGACGATGTGCTAATCGTGGGGCCAAGGGGGAACTGGTGGACAGAGTTAACGATGCAGCTTGGAGCCAGACGAATAAGGGTCGTCGAGACGGTGGAAGAGCGCTTAGACAGCCTTCAAACCAGATGGAAGGGGCTACGGCTTGATCATGTCGCTGATGCACTTGGTTGCGAAGTAGAGTGGTGCATGATTGGCTCTCATGTGGATGATGCTCCTCTGGCGGGATGGGATAGGATCCTGATCACGGGAGGGGTGAATGAACCTCCAATGGCGATTCTACAAACTATGGCAAGAGGAGGGTGTGCGATTGTTCCTGTGATGGAAGACGCGGGGACGATGGTGCAATCCATACAGCGCAATGAAGGTGGTTTTATGGCGCAGAAGATGGCTATATGGAATGTTGATGCGTTTCCTGAATATGTGATTGAGTGTCTTTGCGCCTCTGAAAGCATATCAATCTCTGAAAAGGGGATATTGAGAGGCGAGTGGGGTATCGATGATGCTTGGAAAGCTGCCAATCAAGACCCTATCAGAGATAGGCTTGGTCCGTTGATACTCTTGCAATTGATTGAAGCGACATGGGACTCCTTGGGAACCGGTTTTGAAACTAAAGAAATCCGAGAAGACGCCCGTTTCTCAATTGCTGAAGACTTGTTTAGAATGGGGCATGTCCTACAAAGGCTGGGTATCAGAAGGTTGGCTGCAGAGCACCATGGTTCATCATTCAGAATTGCCCCATCTTCGGAGGCGGCCAGTTTTCTGGGCATGACTTTCAGAGAGAATGATTTGGATTCTCTGGCATGGCAGCGCAAAGCTATCGAGACTGATCCTAGATTCGGGGGGTCATGGAATGAGGTTGGAGAAGCGATGCTAAACAGGGGAGACGCTAAATTCTCGATCGAGTGGTTCAGAGGAGCGATTAACTCGGAGAAATACGGTGAAAGGGGAGTGGCATGGACCAACCTTGCGAGGGCCCATCTTGAGCTTGAACAGATGAATTCGGCGCTTTTCGCAGCACAGGAAGCCGCGACGTTGATTCCGGATGATGAAGACCTGCAAGAATTGTTAGAAAGGCTTAGTGAAGACTTGAGTTAGGTAAAACGTGATTTTGTATCGTTCGTACGGTTGGTCATGAGTGTGGAACGTGTTGTCGCTGTCACGGGTGCCAATGGATATATTGGGAGTCATGTCGTTCAGATATTGCTAGATCGTGGGTATCGTGTTCGTGCCGGTGCTAGAGAACCGCACAACGCAGAAAGGGTCGGGCATCTAGAAAAGATGGGGTCTCGATATCCTGGACAGTTGGAAATCGTATCAACAGACGTTCTTGAGATTAATGATGTTCGAAAATTGATGAGCGGTTGTAGTGATTTGATACACACTGCTGCCACTGTGATGATTAGGGCCTCGGACCCGCAATCAAAAATTGTCAATCCTAGCCTTATTGGCACTCAAAATGTGATTAATGCACTCAAGGAAACCCCCTCTGTGAAGACTATTGTACATACTTCTTCAACAGCTGCCATACGACCAATGCGATGGGAAAATGGCGCGACGCTCACTACGGATACGTGGGCGGACGATGCAACGATCGAAAATAACCCATATGGCCTCGCAAAAGTCCTTGCAGAGCGAGAAATAAGAAAATGGCATGAAGAATATGGAGTTCAAGAAGGGCGCGTGTTGAGGACGATACATCCTTGCATGGTCTTCGGTCCACCATTGTCGAAATACCATCTAAGAGGATCTCTCACCATCCTGATGATGCTGGCGAGGCGAAGCATCCCAGCCATAATCCCGATGAATATCAACATCGTAGACGTCAGAGATGTCGGGGAGGCGCATGTTCGCGCTTTGGAAATGGGTGAAGATGGGGGCAGGTATCTTGTGACTTCTGGATCCATGTGGATGAAGGATGTGGTAAAGGAGTTACGATCATCATACCCTGATCACAAATGGCCTCGTTTGCCGATTCCTTACCCGTTAGCTGTGGTCGCCGCCGCACTACACCCGTCTGCCAGCATCAGCTGGGCCAGAACGCATCTTGGAACTGTATTGAACTGGGACTCCAGCCCTGCTGAGTCGGATCTCGGAATGGAGTGGGAGGCGCCTCGCAAATCCGTCGTGGACACATTCGGTCCTATCTTCGACTCTAAATGGCTGTGAATCCGTACATCTGATGAATGTGGAGGATGTGCGATAGCCGTGCGCGTCAAGACTCTGGGAGTGGTCCTGTTGATGTTTTCAGGGGCCTTGAGCGGCTGCTTTTCAGGTGGAGGGGCTCTAGTTGACGCTCTTAGTAGCCCGTTTGAAGATATTTGTGAAGATGGAATCCCGGAAACCACATGGTACCATTATGCCAACGCAACAGACGCCACGACTTCTCCTTGGTTCATTGAGACTCAGGAAGACTTCATGCCAATTCTGACAGGGTCTAATGCTCCAGTTTGTACAGAGGGGACCTATTTTGGGATAGGGATGACCACTTTTGAACCCACGATAGGAGTCACTTCTTCTGACAATCTGTACATGTCAAGTTACGGGAATGGTCCTTCGGGTTCCACAGCAATAGTGCAGTGCTCGGGTTTGATTGGTATGGTGAATATTAGCGACTATGCCTGTGAAAATGTGTATGATGCTCTGGCACCTGTTGCGAACAGTAATGATCCGTATGTCTACGTGGACCCGTGGACTGATCGGATCATGAAGTTCGATATGCATGCCCTGTTAGGCATGACTGTTGAGTGGTCGGATAACGAAGGAGGGACATGGTTCGGGCCGTCTGTCGCAACCGGCTGGTCTGTACAAGATCATCAAACAATAGCTTCGTCGCCTTATCCGGCATTCGCGCATCCGACTACGTGGGTATTCTGCGTCAACGGGAATTACCCATATCCCGTATGCTCCGCAAGCAATGACGGAGGAGTCACATGGGGGCCCGAGCTTCCCGGTACTCCTTCAGGCTGTGAAAGCGGTGGTCTGACGGGACATATGGTTGGTTCAGATAATGGTAATTTCTACAGAGGGCATAGGGGCTGTGATGGGGGCGAGGGTTACTCCATCTACAGAAGCACGGATGGGGGAATAACCTGGACTGAGCATCCATTACCAACAGAGGTATCGGGAACAGCCGAGACATGGAACTTCGAGGAGGCACAGGTTTTCGCTGATGAAGCTGATAACGTCCATGCAATGTGGATGGGCTCTGACAACATGCCTTACTACTCATACTCCACTGACGAGGGAGAGAGTTGGAGTGATGCGATGATGATCGCCCCCCCGATAGGGCTCAATGGATCTGGTTTCCCTGTCATCGCTGCAGGGGGAAACGGGCAAGTGGCAATGGGGTACATCGGAACTTTCGATGACGGTGCGACCTGGAACGGCTATCTAAGTGTCATAATGGATGTCTTTGCTGATCAGCCGTTGATAACAACGGTTCAACTCAATGGCTTCGATGATCCTCTTGAGAACGCCAAGAGCGATTGCGGCTATGATCGATGCGGCGGTTTCGGTGACTTCAACGACATCATCATCGATCAGCACGGAAGAGTATGGTTCGGTCTTGCGCACAATGTGGCAGGGGAGTTAGGAATCTTCGGTACGTTGGCCATAGGTCCGAGTCTCAGGGGAGTTGGTCCCCTTCCAGAAATACCATTGGGTGGAAACTCAACCCTTTGACAGACTTGGTTTGGAGTCTATGGTAGTGGTGTTTTTATTTCCCTGGCAGAAGTATGATGCTTGTTACCGATGTTGGATAAACTATCGATTATGGGGTTCTTTCCCTAATTATTCCGGTTTTCCGACTTGCGACCTTCTTCCGAGTCTGTCTCATCGACGTGTTCTGAATATGTGTCAGTGTCTTCGTAATATGTCTCAGACGTTCGTTCTTTTCTTATGAGCAGCCCTATGAAAATCAAAACGCTGAACAGCACCAACACGAGTAATGCCAGCAAACCAACGAGTAGCCCGAGCAGCGATCCTTCTGATTCCAACGTCTCGATCTTCTCCTCCCCCATTATGTGTACGCCCACTGCTAGATTTGTCGAGGCCTTGTCGCCTGCAATCGCACGGACGAGGATCACCTGATCGCCCTCTACGGTGTTATTCGGTAGGAATTTGAGTCGGTCTACCAAGAGTCCATGAGTCACTTCGAATGTTTCTTCTCCAGGGTTGAAATCCGCCAAATCCATCCAGTTATCTCTCATATCCCATGTTCGCCATTGGACTTTCTGAGCGCCACCAGCGAGTTCGAACTCGACCGCTTCCCCCCTATCAATGTGAATTCGATTATTCGCTCCATAGTCGGTGGTGAGCGTCACATTCAGTGACATGCTGAGTTCGTAGAAGTAGTTGGCAGCCTCTTCGACGGCAGGTTGTGCGTTCACATGACCGTGTCCGTAAACGTTATTCTGCCTGTTCTTTGGTATGAGGTCCTCTGCACATGGCTCATTTGCAAGCATGTAGTGACACTGCCTGTAAGTCGATGTCTCTTGCATTATGTTACGTACATCGAATGGGCTCAGATCGGGATTGGCTTGGTACATTAGAACTGCAACACCAGCTGCTCCTGGTGTTGCCATACTAGTACCGGAAAGCGCCACATATCCGTCTCCGGTATTGGCGTCGGGGGCATTGACGCTACTTCCGACAAAAGCCACGTTTGGTTTGACTCTGCCCTCTTCTGTTGGCCCCTGACTCGAATAGATCGCAATCGCTGTATCTTTGTCAAGGGAACCTACTGTGATGACGTCTTCTGCGCTCCCTGGGGTCCCTATTGTCGCAGTTCCTCCGCTGTTTCCGGCTGCGATGAATAGAGTGACTCCCGCCCTCATCATTTCATTCGCCATTCTGTTGACTGATTCTTCCTCTGATGAAGTCCATTCGATTGCTCCGGTGAGAGCGCCGAGGCTCATACTGGCTGCTCTGATATTGAACTCATGTCTCTTCTCGACGGTCCATTCCATTCCAGCCATGACTGCAGCAAATGAACCGCTTCCACCTCCGTCCAGTACCTTGACCCCCACTAAATTTGCACGGGGAGCTACGCCGACGTGCTGATAGTTAGGAGCGCCCGTCCCGGCTGTGATGCCTGCACAGTGGGTGCCATGACCATTGTCGTCATAGGGAAATATCTCCGTTCCATTCGTTGCTTGGGGGTGGTTAATCGCATCGTAGAATGCGACTATTTTGGGGTCATTTGTCGTGTTGTCATCATCCAAATCGTCCAGAGCCGTGTGGTTACCGTCGATTCCGGTATCGATGATTGCCATCGTGATTCCCTCGCCTGTGTATCCTGTGTCCTGCCAGACGAGATCGACGCCGTGGGCAGGGACGACTTCTTCCATCTGGATTCCTAGACGCCCGTCCAGTTCTACGAATACGACACCTGGAAGATTTACTAAATCCGGTATTCTGTCTATCTCTATCTTTCCTGCAATGGCGTCTATCAGCCAATAGCGAAATTGAGTCTCAAATCCGATGCTCTTCTCAAGCATGGATTGGTCAGCCGGAGTGGGTGTGTGATCGAAATCGACTATTACTGAGATCTTGTTATCCTCATCAAGATAGTCATAGTGGTTGTTCTGAGCTGCTATCCAAATAGCGTCATGGATGTAATCTCCGTTCAGATCCATTGTTGTGCTCTCCCACCAGTCAACGGATTGGTCATTTTGCACATTGATGAGATTGTCTTTGGAGACTGATGGCGATGCAGCAGCTAATGCGGGAACCAGCATCATTCCTAATATCATCAAAGGGATGGTTCTTCGCTTGAGCTCGTCCAATGTTCGCATGTCTACTACTCGCATGGTATCATGACATCGATTTCAAACAAGCGGTTCTATGCTGATTACATTGCCTGAATCTGTGTCCATGCAAAGCCCAGATATCCGACTGCAAATAGGATCATTGCAAACCCACAAGCAGTCAGTACTGCCCTGTAAATGTGGATTGGCATCCCATCTCTCAGCCTGTAGATTGCAAGCGCTACGCCGCATTTGACCAGTATTATGCAAAGTATGAATGACACTGCATATGCAATCGGGGCGAGGGGTTCCGCCTCTACTGAAGCAGCCATGATTGGCCCGCCGATAAGGAACCAGAAGATGTACACATTTGGATTGAGGAGATTGGTAAGAACGCCTCTTCCGAATGCCTTTCTGCTCGATATCGGTTCGAGGAGAATCGCGACTGAAGGCGGTTCTATGTTGAAGCACTCGACGCCCATTTTGAACATGAACGCTGCACCTAGAATAGAAATGAATACAAGAATACCTGGATTATCTGCTATTAGAGATGCAAAGAGGAAGCTCACGATAATGAGTGGCCCGTCAGTGAATATCGGGGCCGATGCAGTCCAGAGTCCCGATCTCAAATCGCCTGAGAGGGTCTCCCTGATCACCATGGTCAATAGTGGGCCGGGCTTGATTCCCTCAATAATCGCTAGCAGGAAGCCTGCGAATGCAGATGCTACAATGAGGTTCGTTTCCATCAGTTAGCGCCTCGCGTACATCACACCGAGCTTTCCTAGCAATCTTAGAATCTCGATATACAGCCAGATAAGAGACACCATGAGGCCGAACGCTGCCATCCACTCCAGCTCTTTCCGGGCTCCTGATTGGACCCCTCGCTCAATGAAGTCAAAATCTGCAACAAGGCAAAGGGCTCCGATTGCAACTACGAACAGCGAGAATGCTATCCCCAAAGGGGTCGCATCGTGGATGATCGGGATTGAGTATGCCCCGGTAACTGCGCCGATAAAGGAAACAATGTAAATCAAAATTATAGCTACAACAGAAGATGCCACTGCTATGGCTAGGTTCCTATTCCACGCTATCAGCCCTGCGCGATAGATGGCAAGCATGGCGCCCAGTATGGCGAAGGTGAGTAGCGCCGCGATGATGCCGATACCTGGTAAATCGAGGGCAACCTCGTAAAACCACGTGAAGCCTCCAATAAGCAGACCCTGGAATGCTGAATAGGCGAAAATCAAACTGGGATTGATGGACCTCTTGAAGACGATGAACAGCCATAGGATTAGCGATCCGAAGAATCCAAACATGGTGGCTGCGTAGAATGTCTCCGAGTTAACTGTGAAAGCAGTGGCAAGAGCCACTGTCGCGGTAATCAGCAGAAGAACCCCTGTCTTCTCCGCCACCCCTTCGATTGTCATCGATTGGGTCTGTTTAGAGTCCCACCAAGGGGCTCCCTGGTACGTGGAGTCCTGAAAGGTTGAATCTCGCAATGTTGGATTTCCCGAACGATACATGGTTGTCCGATGCGTTTCAGATATTCAATCACGCTGTATGGGTGTGTGCTGTAATCCGGATTTCACAGGAGTTCTCGTAGATGCCGGCCAGTATGGCTTTCCTCCACTGATACAACATCCTCGGGGGTGCCCTGTGCAATTATCATGCCACCTCTGACGCCGCCCTCTGGACCCAGATCTATGACCCAGTCACATGATTTCACGACATCCAGATGATGCTCGACGATGACAACTGTGTGACCGTTTGATCGGATCCTCAGAAGAACGTCAATCAACTGATGGACATCGAATAGTGACAGGCCTGTTGTGGGCTCATCTAAGATGTAGAAGGTGTGCTTCTTAGGGGGCCTATGGAGTTCTGTTGCAAGTTTGACGCGTTGGGCTTCTCCACCGGAGAGCGTTGTGGCGGGTTGGCCTAAACGGATATAGCCGAGGCCGACGTCTTTGAGCGTGTTCAGTATTCTACTGATTTTTCTCTGATTCTCGAAAAGAACACAGGCCTCATCGACGGACATCTCCAATACATCATGGATCGTACGTCCTCTCCATTCGACCTCTAAAGTCTCCCTAGTGTATCTTTTGCCCTTGCACACATCACAAGTTACCCACACATCAGGCAAGAAGTTCATCTCCAGCATCGTCGAGCCGGCACCCTTGCATGCTTCGCATCTTCCTCCTCTGACGTTGAATGAAAAGTGTCCCTGCTTGTAGCCTCGCTCCTTAGAAAGCGTGGTTTCAGCGTATAATGCTCTTATCAGGCCGAAAACGCCGGTGTAGGTCGCCGCATTAGAGCGAGGGGTGCGTCCGATTGGAGATTGGTCGATGACGATGGCCTTATCGATTTGCTCTATTCCTTCGATGTTGTCATGTTTTCCAGGAGTAGCATCGGCTCTGTGTATCGTTCTCAAGAGTGCAGGCGCAAGCGTCTCGGTGACCAATGACGACTTGCCGCTTCCGGAAACTCCAGTAACACCGATCATACAGCCAAGTGGAAAGGCGGCGTCAATGTCTTGCAGGTTATTCTGTCTTACAGATTTCAAAGTCAGCCATCTTCCATCCGGAGGTCTTCGCTCACTGGGGACTGGTATTGATTTCTTGCCCGAAAGATAGGCGCCTGTCTCTGAATCCTCAGCCGAGAGCAATTGTTCCAAAGAACCGCTTGAAATTACTTCGCCGCCCTCTTTCCCCGCCCGGGGCCCTAAGTCAACCAGCCAATCTGCCTGAGTCAGGGTCAACTCGTCGTGTTCCACCACAATCAATGTGTTACCAAGATCGGTGAGTTCTCGGAGCGTCTTGAGCAGTCGTTCGTTGTCTCTTGGATGGAGTCCTATACTTGGTTCATCTAGAACGTACATTACTCCTGTGAGTCTGGTTCCTATCTGGGTCGCCAGCCTTATTCTCTGTGATTCCCCGCCGGAGAGAGTGTTTGCGCGTCTGTCCATTGTCAAATAATCCAGTCCGACCAATGCTAAGAATCGTAATCTTGATTCTATTTCCTTGATTACGTCACTACCGATGAATATGGACCTTTCATCTAGTTTCTTTGTTTTTGAGACGGTGCCTCCTTCGGGTCGGGATCTGTCTAATGTCGACCATATCGGATTCATCGAATCGCTCTTCCAACTCTGAACTATTGCGAGTGCTTCCAATACTGTGGAAGCGGAGAAATCAGGGAGAGTGATTGTCCCAACCGTGACTTTTGATACTGCTGGATTGAGTTTCATCCCTCCACAGTCCGAGCATGGTTCATCAGTCATGTACGCTGCAAGTCTTGATCGCGTCCGATCGGAACTTGTGTCTGTGAGGGTGCGCCGTAGTCTAGCAAAGACGCCTTCCCAGGGCCTATTCATGCGATATGATGACCCTTTGTCTGATTGAAAGTGAAATCCTATTGTGGTCGACCCCGTCCCATTCAATAGGATGTCCTTCTGATCTTCATCAAGGTCTTGGAATGGTACGTCCACAGGTATGGAGTAGTGGTTGCAGACCTGCACCATTTGGCTCTTGTACCACCCTGACATCATGGATCTTCGAAATGGTCTGATGCATCCCTCTTCTACTGCGTTGGTTCTATCGATGACAAGTTCTGGTGAGAATTCCCTCTGTACGCCGAGTCCCTGGCAGCTTGGACAGGCGCCCAAGGGATTGTTGAATGAGAATACGCGTGGCGACATCTCTGGGAGGAAGGCGCCATGCTCTGGGCATGCGAATTCCTCAGAATATGCCACTGTATCGCCAATTTTGATATCATTGGAAGAATTTTCTGGGCTGTCAATATTCTCGATGGCAACTGTTCCCCCGCCCAAACGAAGAGCTGTCTCAATCGCTTCAGTGAGGCGCTGTCTGTTGGTTCTGTTGATTTTGATTCGATCTATCCTGACATCGATGTCGTGTCTGAGGTTCTTCTCGAGGGCAGGTGGATTCTCAAAATCCGCCTCCCTACCATTCACCTGCCCTGCCAAGTATCCTTGTTCGACCATCGCCTGGAGCAGATCTGCGTGCGTCCCTTTCCTGTTGCGGACGACCGGCGACCAGACGCCTATGCCATGGCTCTCGAACTTCCAGAGGACATCGTCCACGATCTCCTGCACCGTTCTTCTGGCCACCTCATTCCCGCACTCGGGGCAATGAGGTACGCCTATCCTAGCCCAAAGCAGTCGTAGATGGTCCATTATCTCAGTGACGGTAGCTACGGTCGATCTCGGATTGTGACTCCCCTGCTTCTGATCTATGCTAATAGCTGGAGAAAGGCCCTCGATACTGTCGCAATCGGGCTTCTTCATCTGACCCAGAAACTGCCTGGCGTATGAGGAGAGGCTCTCGACGTATCGTCGCTGCCCCTCCGCGTAGAGGGTGTCAAAGGCTAGGCTGGATTTCCCGCTTCCAGAGACCCCGGAGAACACAACGAACTTGCCTCTTGGGATTTTGACATCTATGTTCCGAAGATTGTGCGTTCGAGCGCCTCTGACGACGATCCAGCCCCCATCATTGCCTTCTTTTGAAGGGTCGAGTGTGGTCGTCATGGGTTCATTCCATCCTTCATGGCCCTTGAAGTCATGCTCAGACTCACAATCTGTACGGTGCTTCGGTATATGACATTCTTCGCCTTCTTCTGAAGGGTTGAAAGATCGTAAGCAATTGAGGAATCCTGGGGCGGGTGATTAAGTGCTTGGAACTTGGCTTCATGTTATGTCAAGGAACCTTACACCGATATTGCTACTCGCCGGACCGCTAATGTTCATGGGGGCCTTCTTCCAGTGGCCTATCACGAATCAGGTCGGAATGGAGGCTGTAGATCTCCTGAATGACAGGGATTTGCTTATCCTTGCAGTCGGCGGTGTCCTCGGTATGTCGCTCACGTTCGCTGGCCTTCACCTGCTATCTATGGACATGAAGAAGGGGGCTAATCGGTGCTCGACCCAACTCCTCAACATGGCAGACCTGTTCATCTTCGGTACCTTCGGCCTCTTCCTTGCCGGACTAGGGGCGCAGGTGGCCGTTATATTGACCATGACAGACACGAGTGCGGTATTCACAAGCGATTTGATGCGCGAGTCCGTAGCCCTGACCGTATACAACGCCGGCAATGGGATATGGGCGCTGACCCCGGTTGTATGGGGCATGGCGATGATCAGCATGGGTCTCTCATATGTGGGGCTAAAGATGCCGGAGGGGATGACTGAAGGTGCGTTCTTCATGCTCATGCCAATCGGCCTCGTCAACACCCTACTGCCCCTGATACAGGACGGGGAGCAGGCCGAGCTGCAAATCGTCTTCCCCCTGACGATGCTGCTTTTCATCGCACTGGGCGGGCTGATGCTTGCCGGGACCATCGATGAGCCCGGATCCGAGTGAGGGTGGAGTGTTTATCCCACGTTCCTTGGTCTGATGGAACCAATTCAGATAATAATGAAAATACCTCTGAGAACAATCTCTGATTGAGGTGTAGTACATCGTTTAGATCGTTTGGTATCAGGATTATTGTATGTTTTTTCTAAATACGCAACTAAGTGCGAGGCGCGTCGAGATTTCAACGTGAGAGACGTAGTTGAAGCCGGCTTTGAACGGACGATGGGGGCAGGGATGGATGAGAATGTCAGGAGAGGTGCCATCATCTCGGCTGTCATCGGCTTCTTCGCCCATCTGTCGTTATGGGCCCTGAACAACTCCGGGCAAATAACAATCATAGGGGATTCCGCTGAGTTAGTCCAATCGCCCCTATCCGCCCTTTACACGCCGTTCTCCATACTCCTGGCCTACGAGGTGTACCAACTCATCAGGACGATACCGGATTCCTTCTCGTCATCGGTCGGGAAGCAGTACGAAATCGCTACCCTGCTTGTGGTCAGAGACATACTGAAACGGCTACCAGAGGTTGATGGCTCGGATGGTTGGGAAGTGAGTGATGATGTCGCTTTCCTCTTGGTCGAGTGCATGGCCTTCTTGGTGTTGTTCTACACTGCTCTGACATATTACAGCATGAAGAAAGAGGAAGATGGTCGTCACAGCATCTCTGAAGATGTGGGTGCATTCATACTGACGAAGAAGGCAGTCGCAATCTCGATGCTTGTCGTATTCGTCATAATCGCACTATCCTCTCTGACAGGCTGGATAGCGGCCGCTCAAGAGGGGGGCGGTTCGGTTGACCGTACCATATTCTTCCTGGATTTCTTCACGTTCCTCATACTCGCAGACATCCTAATTCTGCTGATATCTTACTGGTTTTACACCGATTTCAGAAATCTTGCTAGGAACACCGGATTCGTGCTCTCCACTGTGATAATCCGAGTCGCCATATCCGCAGCTGGAGTGTCTTCGATGATCCTATTCACCCTCAGCGGTATTTTGGGCATCGCCATTCTCAGAATGTTTGTAACAGACAAGCCTTCGGAGATTTCAGTTCTTCCAAGATCTAGCTGAGCCACAGGGCTTCTACGACCTCGCCCGCCTTGCCGTCGGTATCCGGCGGGAGCAGGGTTAGGCCGTTGTGGACGACCATGCTGTGCATGTTGCCGCTCCCTTGATGGGTATGCGTAGTAGCGAGCAGCTGACCGTTATCCGACCTTATCCTAATCCTCCTGAGGCATAGTTTCCCCTGCGCGCCGGCGACATCCTCCTCGAGTATGACCGATACCCTGCGACTGACCCTCGGCCCCATCTCCTCATGATATCCTAGAGAGCTTGCTATCCAGGGCGCGACGAGGACGTGGAATACAACGAGGCTGCTTACTGGATTGCCTGGGAGGCCGAAGAGTGGCTTTTCGTTCCATGTTCCGAAGAGTGGCGGCCCACCCGGCCTGATCTTCATCTTCCAGAAAGAGATGTCCCCCTCCTCCTCCATGATTCTTCGTACTAGATCCCACTCGCCCATACTGACGCCACCGCTCGTCAAGATTGCGTCATAGCCAGAGAGTTTGTCCAGCGTCGCTCTGAGTTCGTCCATCGAATCATTCATCGATTCGTGCCTCACAGCCTGGCACCCCATTGATTCGACTAGGGAGGCTAGGGCATGTGAGTTCGATTCGTATATCTGGCCGGGTGCCAATTCCGTTCCTGGGCGTACGAGTTCGTCTCCTGTGGACAGGATTGCGATCTTGGGCTTCTTGATCACCTCGACTTCACCATATCCCATCGTCCCGGCTAAAGCCAGTACCGCTGAAGTCAGCGTCGCGCCTGCTGGAAGCGCCTCCTGTCCCTTCGCCAGATTCTCTGCTCTCCTTCGGATGTACCCCGTTCTAGCGGGGCCAAGAATGGTCACCCTGTCTTGGTCTGTTTTCGTGTCCTCCACCATGACTATCGCATCCGCACCCGCTGGCATCGGAGCTCCTGTCATTACCTTGCATGCCTGGCCAGGCCCTATCGCGGGAGGTTGTTCGCCACCCGCCTGGCTGGTGCCGACGATTATGAGCGTCGAGAGTTTCTGCTTACAGTCGGAAGCGCGCACGGCAAATCCGTCCATCGCTGAATTATCGAATCTCGGATCGTCAACATGAGAAGTAAGCGAGGTTGCCAAGACTCTTCCATTGGCGTGGTCGAAGGGAATTGTTTCAACCTTCTTTGCCAGGGGGTTGGCGAGTGATATCTCAAGTGCGCGATCATGTTGCACCCCCAGCACCATGACTTGTGAGACACCGCCTCGTTGAAGAGTGATTCCTGAGTCCTGTATACGTGCTGGGCAATGAGGAGGTATTGATTTCGATCGCCCTTCTTGCGGTTGCATCGATGTACTCATCCGTGGGGCATGGTGGTGCTTCGGGCTATCTTGCGATTCTGTCTCTGACATCTTTTGCACTGATGGAAGATGATTGGTTGAAGCAGCATGCTTGGTCGTTGAACCTGATTGTCGCCGGCCTGGCATTTTACCAATTCAGAAAGGAGGGCCACCACATTCCTTCACTGAGTGCTCCATTCATCCTAGGGGGCTTTCCGATGGCCTTCATTGGAGGTTTTCTCGAAGTGAATGAAGGGGTATATGACTCATTATTATCGGTTGTCTTGATTCTGGCTGGGTTGAGATTGATATTTCCCATGGATGCGGGGGGGCCTGGGTCTTTTCGATGGGGTTTCTTGGGGTGTGTTGCTGTAGGAGCGCTTATCGGTCTCGTAAGCGGTGTAGTGGGAATAGGCGGAGGGGTTTTGCTGTCCCCTCTTCTCATCATATTGCATGTTGGTAGGCCAAAGCAAGTAGCTGCAACATCAGCGCTTTTCATCTGGATAAATTCAGCTGGCGGTATGATTGGATCCACGGTCTCAGAAGGCATATTACTGGATTCGAGTACTCTTTTGCCGTTTTCATTGGCGGTTCTGGTGGGGGGGTTGTTGGGCTCGAGATACGGATCCTCAATTGCCTCTGAAAGAGGTATTCGGGTGATACTGTCGGCCGTACTTCTGATTGCAGCTTCAAAGCGCATCTTATTGGTCTTCTAGGCAAAACGGCCGGAATCTAGAATCCGACAGAATCAGCATGGCCGCACATAGGGTAAGAGCATACTATTCGATACCTCTCCCTCTTTGGCTTGGGGATGGTCATCAAGGACCCGCACATGGAGCACTGATGGGTTATGGTCTTCGGCTCCTCAACAACCTCGGTTTCCTCTTCCAAAACAGTTCCCATGGCTGCATTCCAGCCGACCGTGTCCGTGTAGCTATCTTCTTCCGTGGCTATCTCCTTAGATTTCATTCTCAACTTGAGTCTTCTTCTGCGCCGCTTTGGCTTGCCCTTCGGAGGGGTCTTCTTGGGCGGTGATGCTTTTGGCTTGGATTTAGGCGGTGGCGCCTTGCCCTTCTTCGGCGGCGGTGGCGGTGGCGCCTTGCCCTTCTTCGGCGGCGGCGGCGGTGGCGCCTTGCCCTTCTTCGGCGGCGGTGGCGGTGGCGCCTTGCCCTTCTTCGGCGGCGGTGGCGGTGGCGCCTTGCCCTTCTTCGGCGGCGGCGGCGGTGATTCCT
>Ga0181379_1000011_pt1 | contig 103154 bp, 94 predicted proteins | sample 2SPOviralmetaG_FD_130115 | JGI IMG/M metagenome (GOLD analysis project Ga0181379, IMG submission 130115) | Marine viral communities from the oligotrophic San Pedro Time Series (SPOT) site, San Pedro Channel, CA, USA - 2 SPOT_SRF_2009-07-10 | ecosystem: Environmental > Aquatic > Marine > Strait... | reverse complement strand
TCGGGGTTCCTGCATTGTTCGTAGATGAAGGTGGTTTTAGAGACTCGATTGTGGATGGGGTATGTGGGAGGCTCTTGCCCAGGGGAGATGCAACGGCGTGGCATCTAGCGATTGAAGAGGCAGGCGATCCCGAGGTAGCTGATCGATGGAAATTGGCTGGAAGAGCACGAATTTCAGAGTTGGAATTGGGCCCTCAATCCCAGGCCGACTTTATCAGCGAAGCAATCTTTCCAAATAGGTCTCCTCTCCAAGTGGAAGAAGAATGAGTCAAATCAAGACTTGTTTGGCTTAGGCTTAACCCAGCACTGTGAGGAGTCTGAGGAAACCCAGAAAGACGATTGAGGCTAAGAGCCACATCATAGCATCCCCGATTTTTGAATGTATATTTCTCTGAGGGGTCTTATGGTAGTCTTCTGACTTTGACGATGACATCGACCTTCCAGTCTTGCTCATGGATATTGTAGCAATGAGGAGTAGTGCGCCCAGCCAGCCATGGAGACTTAACAATTCGGAGAATGGCACATCCATCACAATACCACGGTAAATCTCAGCTACAATGGCGAGGGTGATTACGAATGCAACGATTGACGGGGCCTTCCTGCCCATAGTCTGATGCTTATTCAGAATCTTGTCTTTCTGTTTGGCGGACATTGTGGACGTATTCGATTTTCTGCGGATTGATTTTATCGTACTCCACTGCTTGTACAAGAAATAGGCTGCAGTCATTCCAGCCAACGGGTGCGCCAGGATGACTAACGCATCGATTAGACCCACGGCCATGTGATTCGGGAAGTATGGTTTCTCCTAAGTATTGTCAATTATCGGGAAGTGTCTCAGCGACTGGTTCATGAGATACCCATGGGACGGCCGTTCATGCATCCAATCGAACGTATCGCCGTAGTGGGGGCGGGTAACATGGGTTCCGGCATAGCTCAGAAATCTGCTCAGGAGGGATTCATGGTTCAGATGATTGACAGAGAAAAGGAGTTTATTGATAGGGGGATCATGACAATTGAGGGCTTCCTTGATGAGGCGGTCGAGAGGAGGATTCTCAGCGATTCTGATTCCAAAAATACGCTATCGAGGGTTTCCGGCGCTGTGGGCGTGGAATCGATAGATGGGCAGACGGATCTAGTCATAGAGGCAGTATTCGAAGATTTGGAAGTTAAAAGATCAGTGTTACAAGGTCTTTCATCGTCTTGTAGTGAAAAGACGATCATAGCAACGAATACCTCGTCATTATCAGTAGAACAGCTTTCCTTGATGTCAGATCGTCCCGATCGCTTCATTGGATTGCATTTCTTCTATCATCCAGCAAAAAATAGACTTGTGGAAGTCATCCCCTCTTCATCAACTTCTGATTCTTCAATCAAAGCCGTGGTGCAGTATTGCAGGGCTATGGGGAAAGTTGTGATAGTTTGTAAAGACAGGCCTGGATTCGTTGTTAATCGATTCTTCGTGCCATGGTTGAACGAGGCATGCATCTTGTATGAGGATGGCATAGGGACCCCTGCCCAGATAGATGCAATTGCTAGAGAATCCTTTGGCATAGGTATGGGGCCATTTGCCCTTATGAATCTCACAGGTCCATCAATAGCCCTCCATTCAACGGACTACTTGGCTACACAGCTAGATACTGATCGCTTCACTGGTGCAGACTGTCTACGTAAACTGGTAGATGAAGGCATGGAATGGGACCTTTCAGGGCCTGAGGCATGCGAACAGGAATCCTCAGAAGTGATTAGAAGTCGCTTATTCGGAACTGTATTCTGCGTATCTTCCCAGATTGTCGAAGAAGAGATATGCTCGATGGAAGATGTCGATAGAGGGGCTAAAGTAGGATTGAGATGGGCAAAGGGCCCTTTCGAAATGGCAAATTCGATGGGGGTTGATTTGGCCTCAAAACTGGCATCTGAATACGCTTCATTAGCTTCAATGGAAACCCCATCATTGCTGATAGAACAGGGCTCTGAGCCATTCAAATTCGATTTCTTTGATTTGAATCTTGATGGTGAAATTGCAACAATAACATTCAATCGCCCAGAAGCAATGAATGCACTGAACGTAGAAGTGATGGCCCAGCTTGGGGAAATATGGGAAGACATAGAATCTAATCATTCAATCAAAACGGCAGTTTTCAGAGGTGCTGGAAAGGCATTCGTGGCAGGTGCAGACATCAAGTTCTTTGTTGATAGGATTGAATCGAATCGAATTCATGAAATACAGGAATTTACAGAAGAAGGGCATCGTATCTTGAATAATATTCAATCATCTAGATTGACCACTATAGCGCTGATTTCTGGCCTGGCTCTAGGAGGGGGGTTGGAACTTGCTCTTTGCTGTGATCATCGAATTGGGGTTCCGAAGACGATGCTTCGATTCCCCGAAACTGGAATAGGAATTTATCCAGGACTTGGAGGGACGCAACGTGCAGTGCAAATCGCTGGTGCAGAATGTGCTAGATATGCCATAATAGCAGGTAATTGGATGGGTTCAGAAGACGCCTTGTCCATGGGCTATCTTACAGAAGTTGTTGCATTTTCTGATATAGAAAAAGCAGTGATGGACGCTTCTGATGGGACTACTGAACCATACGGCTACCCCTACTCGCCGAGATTGGGTGAATCAGAAAAGATAGGAAATATTCTCTCATCGTACACTCTAGAGAGCATGGAGTCGATGATATCAGGTTCATTTGATATGAGCAATCATTTCTTGAGCAGACAGGCTAAACTGATTTCGAGGAATGCCCCCATAGCGATCCAGATGGCTGCGGATCTAATCGAAATCGCAAATGAATCGAGAGAAGATCGCGGAATTGGCCTACAAGCAGAATTGGACGGGCTAGATGCAATCTTCTCGACCAATGATGCGCTCAAGGGCTTGAAATCAGTCCTAGAGGGCTCGAGGGTTTCTTTCGATGGTGCCTAGTACTTTCTTCTTGGGCTTTGAACCCAAGCGGGTGCTCTGTATTCTGCAATAGCGCGAACAACAAGATCGATTATTTCCTTCCGACTCAAATCATCATCTCCTGTTGAATAGAGAAATTGCCATCACCATTAGAGACGACTTCTTCTCGCTCAGATTCTCAATCTCGATTGCTTCTTCTGCCCAACTCTCTAGCCATCTATCCATATTAACTTCCTCCATACAACTTGGTGTTATTTCAGCACCGGCTCAGATCATACCTATATGAATGATGAAGTTTACATGTCAACACCGAGGTTTTGTTTATACACTAGATGATTTTTGAAGCACCATGGACCGCAGCTTCAAGCCTAAGAAGATGGAGAAAAACGATATCGTCAAGATCTTGGAGTACATTGAGGATGTAAAAACGACTGGAGGTATGATTCGTAATAAATTCGAAGAGTATGCAGATCCTATGACGTCTATTGAATGGGAAGTCGATGCGGCCGTGGAGTGCTTCGAGATATTTAGTTCAAGGTGGACGATTGAAATTCTTGCTGCGCTGTACATTGCTGGTGATCGCCGATTTAATGAAATGCGTACTCTATTGAGAGGCATCAGTAGCAGAACGCTCTCCGACAAATTGAGTGCCTGTCAAAAGAATGGTCTTGTTGACCGGATAGTGGAAGAAGGTCCGCCTATAAGAGTGACATATCGACTTACAGAACATGGGAAATCTTGCGGTAGATTACTAGGTGTCCTCATAGCCTATATGAAAATCGAGAAAGGAATTGTACGAGGTGCTTAGCATGATGCTGGAACCCGTTTCATTCATACGTTGTTCAGGTATGTAGTATCCATGGCATTGATTCACAAGATGGTTCAACCGGGATGGTCTGGACGATTCATATCCGTAGTAATGGGCATTATTGGTATTCCCGTTGCTGGAATTCAGGGGGTTCTCAAAGGATCACCCGAACATGAGTGGGGGCATCCATTGAGAAATAGGATCATGATCACTCTGGATCGAAGCCCAGGCATACATTTCAGAGAGCTTCAGAGAAGGCTTGTAGTTGCAAATGGGACACTACGTCATCGATTGCGCAGGATGGAAAGTGAAGGGGATATATTCGTTCAGAGAACCAATGGTCGGGTCTGCTATTATGCGGGCCCTCCTGCTCAATTAGAAATTCTAAATGGCATCAGAATAACCAGTGACGCCAGGGCTTCATCCATATTGCCCGTAGGTCTCTCCGATCTTCAAAGGAAGATTGTCAGTCGTTTGGTTGAAAGAGATTCATTCAGGAGTCAGGCTGATCTAGCTAGGTCTCTCGGCAGATCTCGTTCTGCGGTAAACAGCGCCGTGATGGTCCTCAGAAATAGAGGCATAATCCAGGAGGACATGATAAAACTCGAGAGTCATCTATCTTGTCTTTCAAATCCCACAGTCGACTATGGTTGGGTCGATATGCAAACCAGAGTCGGTTTCCGAGGGTGAATAGTGCTCTTTGATTGGCAACACTGATGGGCCGTTAGTTTGAGTTCGCTACGTGCTTAGAGTTCGGTTTGTCGAGAATGCTCTTCCTGCTGGAAGTCGCGATATGAGCGTCCTTCTAGCATGGATACTGGATAGCATGGCCCTAATTAGGTCCAAGGGCGAGGGGAATAGCATAGCTGATGAACAGGGCGGCATGCATTCTATTGTGAGTAAATGCTTCATGTCGGATCTGAGAAAGGGATGGACAAGTGCGGAGATTGCAGAGGTTACTGGAATCTCATCGACCGGTATCCACCACCAATTGGTGAAAATTAGAGAATCAGGACTTGTCTCTGATGTCAGGGGTGGTGGAGCTAAGAAGTACATGCTGAGAGGAGGTAGCTTCAGTACAGCAATAGAACTCATTTCAGCCAATGCAACGACTATAGCAAAGCAAAGACTGTCTCCCCTGTACGATGGGGTCATGAATAGCCCAGCAAGGATGGTAGTTTCTGCAGAAGAAGAATCTCTCCCATTCAAGATAGACATCGTAGAACTTGGCCCATCCTCTGAAAGGGATGTTTTGGAGGAGTTGGTGACGGATTTTGGCTTTGGGGGTGACAGGCCTAGAGCAAACGACTCCCTTCATTCTAATGTGATGAGCATACTGGTTTCTTCCGAACGTCCTGTGGAGCTTTCCCTACTCATGGAACGATCAGGGGGTAGTCGTGCCAGAGTTGGCCGGATTCTAGAAAGAATGCGATCTGCAGGAATGGTGGAGCGAGCAATTGTCGAAGCACGTATACCGATAGACGTATTCGGGAGTTTGAGTCGTCAATATCGTGCTAGAGGCAGCGATTGGTTGATTGGAAGAGGGGGACTTGGTCGTCTTCCAAATGAGATATGCAAATCGATGATAAATAGTCTTGAAAAGGGAATCTTGACCATCGAAGAAGTGTCCAATTCCCTTGAAGAAATACCTCTTCTTGATCAAAGGGTGCTGCTTAACACAATTGGTGGACGTGCGCCTCTTGGATATCGATTAACAGGTGCAACGGGAGGGGAGGTAGTGGCATCAGTGCTTCGCGGACTCGAACGTACATTGTCCAGAATATCGTCTGTAGCAGGGCGATTAGATTCCTTACTCGAATGAACCCTCTATGCGGCAATTGTATCTTCTTCCAGTTCTCGCAGATATTCAGACACCATTTCTCCGAGATCTTCATGGTTTTTGGCCCTATGAAGAGCGACTCTCATAGATGATGCTCCTGGCAAGCCCTTGGTGAATGATACTGCATGCCTCTTGGAATTCTTACTTCCTTTGACGCCGTATACTTCGGAGCAAATTTGCAGATATCGTTCCCAACACCAACGTCTTGCAACTACCACATCCTCGCTATCCCAAGGAGGATTTTCGTCGGTCCATCCGAGATCTCGCTTTATTTCATGAAATATCATTGGACGTCCTATAGCGGCCCTTCCTATCATGAGGCCTGCTGCTCCAGTGGACTCTAAGCAATCAACTGCAGTTCTTGAGTCTATTACGTCTCCATTCGCAATGACCGGGATAGAAACTGAGTCAACAATCTGGCGAATTGAGGACCAATCTGCTATTCCAGAATATCTCTGTCTCAAGGTTCTCCCGTGCACACAAACACGAATCACTCCCTCGTTTTCCAATCTTTTCGATATCTCAAGAGCGGTGTCTGGACCGGATCCCGTTCCAAGCCTCATCTTGACGGAAATAGGAATGTTGGATGCTTCTATACAGGATCGGACTAGATGTACGACTCGATCAGGATTCTTCAATAAGGCCGCTCCTGCATTATTCCTGCATACCTTAGGCGCCGGGCATCCGAAGTTAATGTCAATAATATCCGCACGATCTTGAAGCATCCTAACCGTGGAAACCATCTCATTTTCATCGCCCCCGAATATCTGAGGTATGAATGGGTGCTCTCTTGGGTGGCTATCCATCTTCAACCAAGATTTTGCTTCTTTTCTCGATAGGCCAGAGGCCGCAGTGAACTCTGTCATAGTGAAATCAGCACCACACTCGCTCGCCAGGAGCCTATATGCCAGATCAGTTACTCCTGCCATAGGAGCAAGGAAGAGAGGTACTGGACCTGTTGGCATGCCCCATTCGCCACGAGCGCCATATTTCACGATGACTCGGCAATATGAGTTAGTTTCTCGGATATTAGCTCTGAAAGCGATAGCACGGAACCCCTGCATTCCTTCAATTCATCATCTGAAGCAATAGTTAGGAATCCAGAATCGGTCTTTGCAACTAAAATAGGAGTATTTCCATCAGTGTATGAGATTAAATCATCTGGACGTTCATTTAGATGAACGAGGTGGAAGGGTATGTCGAATTTGTTCCTGAGTTGTTTCATATCCGACTTTTCCCATGCAATTTTGTGGGTTATGTCGCAAAGTGAGCAATGTTGACCCTTGAGTAAGGCTCCTGCGACGTATTTTATCTCTCCAATTAAGCCGCCATCGGCATGATAGACGCCCCATATTGATTCCACAGGCATACACATCTGTTGTCGATGCAACTTATGGATGGCTGTAAACAGCCGTAACTAAAATGTCGATTCCCAATCATCAACGTCTTGTGAGCGCTCCCAATCCGCATAAGTAGCCTCGCCTCGTTGAACGAGCGTTTCTCTGGCGAGCAACCAGTACACCAATGAGAGTGATCTTCGGCCCTTGTTATTTGCTGGCAAGGCAAGATCTACATTCCTCAATGTGTTGTTTGCATCGCATATTCCAATCACGGGTATTCCAGAACTGATTGCCTCGTTGAGTGCTTGTGAATCGGCGGATGGATCGGTGACCATCAGAACCTCAGGCTCGATGTATGAGCTAAGCCTTGGATTAGTAAGTGTGCCTGGGATGAATCTGCCGACTATTCTCTTAGCGCCTATGGCCTGTGCGAATTTTCGAGCAGGGCGCTGTCCGTACTGGCGTGCACTGACTACGAGTACTCTGGAAGGATCGTATCTGTTGAGAAATGATGCCACTACACGTATGCGCTCATCGGTCTTCTCTATGTCAATCAGATGGAGGCCTGTACCGTCCTGTCTGTCGGTATCGAGGAAGCGGTTCATGTCAGCAGACTTCTGATTTGTGCCTATGTGAACCGCATGAGTTCTGTACATGTCGAAGGGTACGAGCGGGGCTACTTGTTCCGTCATCATGATGCCTCGGCAACGCGGCCACCTAACGGGCGTTCATAAGCGCTCCGTAGACGTATGAGAGAAGAGTTGTACGATTAATCCAGTTCTGACTGGAAAGTACAATCATCAGACTCATGAATTTCAGCGAACCTGATACATGGCTTTGTGATAGTAACGAAGACATCAAAATGGTCCTTGGCAGTGAGTTGCTCTATGCCGGGCTCCCACCCATATCCTCTTGCATCTACTTCTAGAGTCCATGCCCCCTCGCTGAATTCCATGCCAGAATAGTCCCACCTCTCAAGTGGATGATCCTGGGTTACTCGTATCTCCCAGAAAGGATCGCCGCCTGCTGACTTCGATCCCGGAGCCCAAAGTTTTGCATCGACATATCGAAATAGATTTGTCTCATTTCCTATAAGGCTCTCAAATGTCTCAGAAAGAGGCATCTGAGCACGGAAAGATATGGACATACTTTGAACGCTTGGATCTATTTCCATGGTGCTTTCATTGTAATAGTCGGTTGAGTCGAAACCTGTTGATGTGAATGTGTGATCAAAACCAATTGATTCTTCTCGGAGTATTGTTTCAGGAGGATCTCGCATGTCCTCCATCATTTCACGTTGGAGCACTAATCCAAGACACCCTGAGCATGCTCCTGCCGCTAGGATGAGGGTTGTGATCGCCATCGCGGAGGCACGCATCGAAGATTGAGAGTTGTCGATTTGATTTCAACGGAGCGGTCATCTGGGAGGTTTGCTTCCATTCCAAGCATTGAATTGTGCCATCCGAGAGGAAGGGGCGCCTCGATGACGACAAGAGAGTCAACTGAGCTACGGCTTTGACGTGCCCTGTGAGTACCGAGAGGCGAATGACTACTTTTTCCGAAATATGGTTGATTTTAGGGTCTCATAACGAAAGAGAAGAAGGACGCTGATCGATAGGACGATCAGTCCCAATCCGTATGATGTGAAGTAGGATTGCCCTTTGCTTGATTCTGAGTTTTCTGGATCTTTTTCTTCGGACTCATCTTGCGTTTCATTCATTGGTTGAACGGTTATTTCTCCGACCATTCCAAGCTGTTCATGTGGCTCACAGACAAATTCATAACTACCACTCATACCAATCTCGAACACAAATCTGTAGTCCACATTTCTGGAAGGATCGCCACTGTCAAACAATCCATCTGTTGATACTGCATTGTGGGGCAGTAACTCTCCTGACCAGAAGAATCGTACAGCCTGGCCTTCCTTAATCGTGATATCTGAAGGGCTAAACTGCAAATTTGTGCTATCGACTGTGATAATTACATCGTCATCTTGAGCAATTACAGTTGTGCTGGTTAGTAGCACTCCGAACGCTGTTACCAAAATCAAAAACCGATATCTCACGATTCAAGGCAAGGATACTATCACTTAGTTTGATGTTATTCTTCTTCATCGATCTTTCGAGGTTCGTGTACTTCACGGAATACCACTACTCCGACACCGAGATGTTCCCTAAGTGTCCTAACCAAACTGAACTTCGCATATGGCCAGTTTTGGTCGTATGCGATGGATTCAGGCAACGTGATTGTTACATCGTCCTTCTCAAATTTGACCTCAAAGTCATCTTTGCCTGTATTCATCTCAAGTAGGGTCTGGACTCTCGCCTTCTTCTGCTTCACAACTTTGACGATTGAATATGTATATCGAAGTTTGACTCCCGCGAGAGGATGGTTGTAGTCAATTCGTGCACGACCGGCGCGGGCCATCTGTAGAACTCCCGATCTTCCATTGATTTCGACTTGTGAGCCTATGGCCAGAGTATCTGGGTCACGGACACTTCGCATCAAGACATTCATCCCGACTGTCTCAACAAGATTGCCATCACGATCCCCATAAGCATCCTCTGGTTCAATATCAAAGGTGTATTCTTCTTTCTCCTTTGCACTCTCAAGATGCTCTTCGAATCCTTTGATGAGCCTGCCATCCCCGATGACGGTGATCATTGGTTTGTAAGTTCGACGCTCATCGTGTATTTCATGCTCCTTGGCGACATCTTCTCTTGTGGTCTCTAGCAGTGATTCAGTATCTGCATTGTATAGATCGTAATCGATGTGAACGATGGTTCCCTTCTTCATTCTGGGCCCTCCAGTGGGCCCGGCGACCTGCTGGTCCCTTTTCATTCAGTCGGTTGATGGGGTCCGTCTCAAATCGTGACTTGATAGGGCTAGAGACCCTCCTATGAGCAATAAAATCCAACCAACCCAGACCATATGACTCCCTTGTAAGTCGTATACAGTTACCCCCACTCGATCAATATTCTCGATTTCTCCAAACATTAGCTCGTTTAGTGCTCTGCTAGCCTGTGCAACGTCAAGTATGAACATCAAATCACCCTGAACCTGTGAGATTCGATCGACTTCAGATCTTGTGAGGATTTCTCCGGAAGGGGTATCAAATCGTAATATCCCGGGCCTTGCTGACTCGATATAATTGCCATCCGCATCATGAATCTCTATCTGAAACTCCACGAATCCATCAGCGATTGAGTACTCATATGCTGAATCTTCAGAATCTATGGCGTTTACTCCTGTGAATGTAAGGATGTAGCCTGCATGGTCTACAGGTTGGTCTCGAACTAAAGTTACCAAATGAGAAGGGTCTGTTCTATCAACTAAAGTAGTTGTCAGTACGTGTCCAAGAAGCAAAATCAATATCCCCACATGAGCTATGCTGGAACCCACTTTACGTCGATTTGGAATGCTCCACTTAGCGGGGTAAAAACGCTCACTAGAAGAGATAGATGTACGTATTGACTTCCACATCTCAATCAAAGTAGGGGGCAATGCGATCACCAAACAGGCCAGTATAGTACCAGCAACTTGTCCTCTTGTAAGGCTCTCAGTGAAATTCCGGTCAGGATCTCCCGGTAGACTGAGGCCATTTGCCATAGCACCTATTGCTAGCGAGATTGTCAGCGTCCCAATCACCGCGAATACGCCTACCCTGCCGTCGTTACCCTTGCCCCACGAATATACCGTGAGTGAAAGTGCAAGAATGATTAAAATTGGAGCACCGAATACCTCATGCGCCTCAAGACTTGTCCCATCTATTTCTGCTGTAAGCAGCATCCAAGTTAAACCAAGATATGCTATTGCACCAAACCATGGAGATGCTCTAGAAATTCGATTTTGATTTCTGGGATTGAAAATGGGTTCCAGCAAAGATTCAGGTTCATCGTCAGGAGGAGCCAGTACCCATGGCACTAGGAAAGTTGCCATCCCTGAAACTGCCAGAGGGAGAGATGCTGCCCATGACCAACTTGCAAATAGATACAGTGCAACGCCAGAAAAAATCCATACGATAGAAATTTCTTCTGAGTCGCCCTCTACAATGAGGATCATAAGAGCAAGGCCAACTACCAACACAAGTGTTGATCCAGTCAATGCTCCGATGATTAATGTGGCAATAAGTAAACTGGCGGTCAATGTGGGGGATTGCTTCCTCAGTGAAATCCTGCCCATCTTCTGAAGCGTCCTTGATTGTACTTTGAGAAGATGCCAGATCAGAGCTAATCCAAGCACCATGGTCATGATTAGGTATGTTATGACTTCTATGCCAGCAGCACCCTCTCCAGCTAGAGAAATTATCCTCAGATAAGGGTCCGAGGATTCCGACCCCGCACCATCTGCCGCAAAAGAATGCACTGAGGACCAAACGCCGTTTGCACGTGTGACAAGTGTAGAGTGGATTGCGAGCGCGCCGACCCCTATCATAACTGCAGGGCTGGCTTTGCGTGCCTTTACAGAAGTCTGACTTCGAGCGTGGAGAACGGCAACCAAGCATACCCAAGGCAAGAAAGACGCTGTTTCAACAGGGTCCCATGCCCAATAGCCCCCCCAATCGAGCACCGTATATGCCCACAAACCTCCAAGACCGATGCCTGCAGTTCCAACTACGAATGCTGCCCTGGCCCATGGGAGAATTTCATCATGTAGGGAGAGCTCATCGCGATCTTCCAACAATCCTGAAACAGACATGATTGCAGGGATCAGGCACAAGGTGTAGAATGCAAAGATAATTGGCGGGTGTATTACCATCAGATCAGTCTGAAGTAGTGGATTGAGATAGTTGCTAAAACCTGAGGAAGGGGCAAATGGATCTAGAAGCATGGAAATGCAAAGTAGGATCCCATTTAGACCGACTACCATTCTCAAAGAATTTTGTTCATTAGGACTTGTTTTAGACAGGATTAGTGAACCCATGGCCAACCATGTACACCACATCAAGAGTGGTCCAGAGCGTCCGCCCCACACTGCAGATATTCTGTAAAGAATGGGGAGTTCTTCGCCACCGAATCTCGATACCAGGTCGAGAGAATCCCAGTTCCATATGAATGCAATAACCATCAGAGTGAATGGCAGTGACTGAATAGTGACCAGAACAGACAAGGGTAAGCGCCTAGATATCTTCGATGATGAAGCCCAAATCAGCGATATTATTGACGCTGTCAGAAGTATCAAACGCCCAGATAAAGGAAGCACGTGCTTACCATCCGTAGTACTTGGCCCTACTATATCCAAAAGCAAGCATCGCAGACACTATTCTCTTGGAATAAAGAGATGGTTTCCTAAACAGTACTCGAAGTGCGACCATCGCCTTTCCTGATGCGCCCATATCGGACATCTCATCGGGGAAGCAAGTAGCCATCAGAGACATCTCTTCATCGGACAATTGGAAGAGTGCATTCTTCCCCCTTAGAATTTTATCATACGGGGGGAACTCTGCCTTCCATGTGCGTGTGTAGGCAGACATCATTTCAGAACTCAGATCCGACTTAGATATCGCCATCGCAGCGGTTTGGGCTGCGAAAACAGCAGATTTCAGAGCAAGATGCGAGCCGCCTTCGAATAGAGGAGAAGTGAATCCAGCGGCATCGCCGACAAGCATCAAACCATCATAATGAGTATTTTCGAATGGTCCGGAGATAGGTATGGTGCCACCAAAAGCAGGATTGCCCTTCTCTTTCCAAGGAGGTAGTTTTTGTTCGAGACCCTTGAAATGAGTATCTTCGATGAACTCGTCCAAAGCCTTCTTGGCTCTCGGTCTGTCTTCAGTCACAAGACCGACATTGGCTCTTCCATCGCATTTTGGGATCATCCAAAGATACCCTTTCTCAGCATATTTTGGCCAAATGTAGAAGTCTAGATACCCATCTGTGGGGACGTTTGTTAGCTCATACTGCATGCCAGCAACGACCTTTCCTTTATCGTTCAGAGGATTACTTCCATCGGGCTTGATGAATCTTGAGCACACAGCAGACACTCCGGATGCGTCGATAACTATCTTAGCCGATATCGGGAACCTGTCTCCCTTACCATCGCATTTCCATCCCTTGAATTCGCCATCCTGCTCGATTCTCTCCATGGAGGTGAGTTTGTGCTTTAGAGCGAGTTCTGCACCTTCTTCAACAGCAGATTGCGCGATCCATTGCTCAAAGAGATGCTTCTCTAATACGTATCCAGTCTCTGTGAGTTGTTTCTGAGTTCCATCAGGAAAAATCACCCTTATCCCATTAACCCTCTTGCTAATTACTTCCTCGGGTAATTGAAGATTCAAATTGGCTACAGCTTCATCCGAAATACATTCTCCGCAGTGGACCGGAGTTCCTATTTCGGAGTGATCTTCGATAATGAGAGTACTGAGGCCTTTTCTCGCACATTGTAGTGCTGCATTTCCCCCTCCAGGGCCTGCGCCCACGATCAATACGTCAACGTCGATAGCGTCCGACACGGGCCTTGGAGTAAGCGATGTGAAAAAAATCCAGCGGTCATACGGGAGAAAAGCGAACCTTCTCAACGGGGAGTCGCGAGTGTGAGTCGTGGCGTGGACGAATCTGGGTCGGTACATCGACTCGCTAGAGCGTGATGGTGAGCTACTACGGATCACCCGAGAAGTGGATGTTGAGCTTGAAGCAGGCACCATTGCGGATCTTCTAGTGAAAACCGGAGGGCCTGCAGTGATATTCGAGAAACCAAGACTCCCGGATGGTACCATTTCAGATATTCCTCTTGCTATGAACATATTTGGGAGTCACTCTAGGACTATGAAGGCACTTGGAGCAAAGGGTAAGGATGAGATTGGAAATCGACTAGTTTCCCTGATGAAACCTGACATAGGAGCTTACCTGAAGGCTCCATGGAAAGGGATACCTCTGCTAAGAGATGCTCTTGCATTGCCCCCCATGGTGGTAAGAAGGCCGGCATCTCAACAGATCGTCGATCTTGAGCCGGATGTTACGCGTCTCCCAATACCCAAGTGTTGGCCCATGGACGGCGGTCGTTACATTACTCTGCCTCTTGTCATAACTCGAGACCCTAAAACTCAGGAGCATAATATGGGAATGTACAGGGGGCAAGTGCACGGACCGAGAGAAATCGGCCTCCATTGGCAAGTTCACAAACACGGTGCTGACCACGCATCTGGACATCCTGACGGGAAGATGCCTGTCGCAATATGCATTGGAGGGCCGCCCGAGTTGATTTTCTCGGCCATAGCCCCCCTTCCTGACAATCTTGATGAGTACATGTTTGCGGGCTTCCTTGGTCGTAAGCGTCTACGAATAGCAAAAGCCAAAACTCAGAATTTGCTAATTCCAGCCGAGGCAGACATAGTCATAGAAGGTTGGACAGACCCTAACGAAACCAAGATTGAGGGGCCCTTCGGCGACCACTATGGTTTCTATTCGCTGCAGGGGAATTATCCTGTTCTCCATGTAACAGCGATAACTCATAGGCGGAATGCCATTCTGCCAGCTACAATAGTTGGCCAGCCGCCTATGGAAGATGGTTATCTCGGAGAGGCAGTGGGTGCTCAGCTTACACCAGTAGTGAGATTCCAACACAGGGATCTTCGTTCCCTATATCTACCTCTGGAGACTGGTTTCCATAACCTTGCTATCGTTTCAGCTAAACAGCGATACCCTAGACAGGGTCGAAAGACTGCACTGGGCCTTCTGGGAGCAGGTCAAATGATGCTGATGAAGACAGTCATGGTCATTGATGAAGATGAAGACCCTCATGATTTGGAAGTATTCCTTGATGCATTGAATAACAGGGTGAATCCCTCTGAAGACATCATCGTGATCGAGGGTCTACCAGGGGATTCACTTGACCCCGTAAATCCTTTTGAGAATGTACAATCAAAGATTCTGGTGGATGCGACGTCGATACCTGCAAACGATCCAAGAAATGGTGAAAAATCACCTCTCGGCTCTCCCGTGATGCGATCTCCTGAGTGGAGAGTAGCGGGTACTGGCGCTCCAGGTGTACCTGATGACTTCGATCAATTGGTTGTGAAGGAAGGCATTGCAGTCCAGGCTCGTTTACTTAGAAGCTCCATGCTTGTCGTTACCGTGGAAATCGAAGGAGGACCTGGTCCCAGAGAAGGTATGGAGAACCCCCATGAAGAGCTGGCACTACTTCAGAGGGAGAAGGTACGCAAAGTTGCAGAAACGATATGGGGCATGCAAGGCGCCCAGAACCTTCGCTGGCTCTTCATAACCGACAATGACCTAGACTTGCACAACAGCGGTGCTAAACGTAGACTTCTTTGGCAGTTATTCGCACGATTTGACGTTGATAGGGGCTTACATTGGGACAAAGATAGAGAGAGAGTCGCATGGGATGCCACTGCACCTATTCCATCTGCAGAAGCCCCAATTCCTGCTCGTCGGTGGCCTGCTGTAACTCTTCATGACCCTAAAATTCTTGAGCGAGTGAGTAAACATGCGGAAGAGGATGGGCTTCACGAATGGGAATGGCCTTCCAACATACTGATGTGAATGGAGGAATTTTCATGGAAATGAAAGATATCCTAGATTTTGTCAAAATAGAACACACTCTTTTTTCCCTACCATTCGTTCTAATGGGATTCGTACTTGCAGATCGTCAATTCGGTACAGAAAGCACAGATTTGCTTTGGATAATAGTTGCAGCAATAGGTGCAAGGGGACTTGCAATGGCACTCAACAGAGTAGTAGACAAGGAAATAGACGCGAATAATCCCCGCACCGCTTCCAGGCACCTACCTTCTGGTAAGATGACTACCATGGAAGCATGGGCACTCTCGGGATTGTTCTTGGTTATGCTGCTCTTTTCTGCATGGAAGCTTAATGAAGTGGCCTTGAAGATGGCTTGGTTGCCAGTCCTTGCATTCGTCATATATCCCTACACCAAGAGGTTCTCGTGGCTGTGTCATTTCTGGATAGGACTCTGTCTTGCCCTTGCTCCGGCAGGCGCATGGGTTGCAATATCAGCAGATGTCCACGGATGGGCGGCAATAACGGGAATTGTTCCACACGCGGGAGGAGGACGCGTTCTTCTCTGGTACCCTGAAATATTCTTCATATCATTCGGAGTAGCATTGTGGATCACTGCGTTCGATATCAACTACGCCCGCATGGATGTAGAAGTAGATCGTAAGCAAGGAATCAAATCATTTCCTGCTCGTTTTGGAACTGAAGCAACCAGCAAACTGAGTGTGCTTCTTACATTGGGGTGGTGTGTCTGTTTCTGCCTCACGGGTCTTCAAGGGTTTGGTGATCCCAGGGATTACCGATATTTTCTTTGGATTCCTGCAGTCATCATAATGAGTATTTTGAATATCTACGTGATGACTAAAGAGGTGAAAAATTCTGATCGAACGGAGATTGAAATGGAGAGGTTTCAACAAAATTTGTTCAAGTGTTCGATGCTCACGGGTTGGGTTTTACTTGGAAGTCTGTTGATTATGTGGGACCAATAAATGAGGTGGTTTGCTGTTCAATTTGCATGCGGATTACAGTACTGCTGGGGATCAGCAACAGGCTATCGATCAATTGGTTGATCAGCTTGAAAAAGAACAGAAACGTTGTATTCTGCTAGGGGTCACCGGCTCAGGTAAGACTTTCGCCATGGCGAACATAATACAGAGACTGCAGATGCCAACTTTGATACTGTCGCACAACAAAACTCTCGCTCGTCAGCTTTGGCAGGAAATGAGTGAGCTTTTCCAAGACAATGCTGTAGAGTACTTCGTTAGCTACTATGATTACTACCAACCCGAGGCGTATCTCCCCAATCGTGATCTCTACATAGACAAAGAATTACAGATGAATGAGCGAATCGAGCAAGAACGTTTCTCAACAGTAGCATCACTGGTCTCGCGGCCCGACGTGATAGCCATCGGCACCGTATCTGCAATCTATGGTTTGAATCCCCCCGAAGTATTCCAACAGAGTCACGTTCAACTTCACGTGGGGCAAGAAATCGAGCCACAGGAAGCTGTTAGGGAACTCATAACACTTCAGTATCGGAGAACAACTGGAGATCTTGTACGTGGAGACATAAGACTGAGGGGCGAAGTGCTTGATGTCTGGATGCCTAGTAGGGATGACCCAATCCGTATAAGATTCGGATGGGATGGTATCGAAAGAATTCAGGTGTGTGAAGCAGTTAGTTGGGAGCCTCTTGACGAAATAGAAGAAGCCTGGATTCATCCGAGAGAGTTCTACATGACAGATGAAGAAAGATTCTCTACTGCACTTGAAAACATAGAGTTGGAACTTGATGAAAGATCTGCTTGGTTTGAATCTAAGGGAAGGGATTTGGAAGCACACAGGATTGAACAACGAACGAAATTCGATCTAGAGATGTTGCAAGAATTGGGCTCATGCAAAGGGGTGGAGAACTACTCCCGACATTTCGATGGCAGGGAAATAGGAGAACGCCCATACTGCCTGCTTGACTTCTTCGCTACTAATGCCGATAGTTTCCATGGGGGTGCGGATCGGTATCTAGTAATCATGGATGAAAGTCACGTCACCCTTCCCCAGGTAGGAGGCATGTATGCAGGAGATTTTGCTCGAAAGAAGAATCTGGTAGATCATGGGTTCCGCTTACCATGCGCATATGACAACAGACCACTTAGAATTGATGAGTTTCAGAAATTGATTCCAAAGATGCTCTATGTCAGCGCGACACCGGGGGAGCGTGAATTCAGACATCTAGCAGAAGTGACTGGGCAAGAAGTACCGAGGGGGCTACTCCATGCGCCCTCAGGTGGAGGAGCGGGCAAAGCCGACATTGCAAAAAGGGAAGGCGATGGCTCCATGGAGAAGATTGTCAATTCCATAGAGGGTATTGTCAGCATGGAGATTCGACCTACTGGACTTCTTGATCCGAAAATTGAGGTACGGTCGACAAGTGGCCAAGTTCAGGATCTTCTAAGTGAAATAAACAACAGGGTCGAGAAGAACGAGAGGGTACTGGTCACGGTCCTTACCATCAAATTCGCAGAAGAAGTGTCTGAATATTTACAAGGAATGGGCATAAAAGCCCATTATCTTCATTCAGAAATAGACACGCTTGAGCGTTCTGAAATCATCAAGGCTCTGAGAATTGGCCATATTGATGTCATTGTGGGAATAAATCTCTTGAGAGAAGGGCTCGATATTCCCGAAGTCTCCCTCGTTGCTATTTTTGACGCGGCTGCTCAGGGATTTCTCAGAAATGAGCGTAGCCTCCTACAAACTATTGGTCGCGCGGCACGTAACGAGGAGGGGTCAGTCATACTCTACGCAGATAGCATATCTCCTGCGATGGAGGGCGCAATTAGGCAAACTTCTGAACGTAGAAAGCGACAGGCAGCCTACAATCTAGATCACGGCGTGATCCCAAGAACTATCAAAAAGGCACTGCCGACTATGGGGGATGAAACAGAAGACTTGCTTGCAGGGGTTGCAGGACGTGGCACCAAGGGCGGTAGGCGCCTGGTGGCCAAGAAGCAACGAACTAGAGATGTGTCAACTTTCGCAAAGAAGTTTGATTTGGGCGCAGGAGCGTGGACCTCTTCAGATTCAGTTCTTGAGTCGATCTCTCAGCCGGAGTGGGTTGATGCCGCCGAAGAGGTGTTGGCTGGTAATGTGGGGGATTCGGAGACGAAGCGGCTTATTGAAAAATTAGAGAAAGAGATGAAGGCGGCGGCGGCCAGGCTTGACTTCGAAAGAGCGGCCGATATTAGAGATAGAATTTCTGAACTTCAGTATACGACCAATTGAAATCTTGATGCAGGAGCCAAAAGCATGGTCGAGTACAATCCGCATGACTTCAAAGATCCTGTTCTGGATTATGATTTCAATAAAATTCAGAATACTTCCGATCTCATAGATCAGATGTCTGTGGCCGGAGGTTTTACTGCGACAAAATTAGCCAAGGCGAGGGACATGCTATCCAAAATGTTTGAAGAAGCAGGGAGTGAGGGCGTCGTCAATTGGATTTCCTTCCCTGCTGCTCTTTGTGCGACAGGCACTCGTGGCTTCTTCCTTGAGTTGGTAAAAAGGCGTTTAGTTGACGTCATAGTTACAACGTGCGGCACCCTAGACCATGATCTTGCAAGAACATATAGGCAATACTTCCATGGTGATTTCGAATTGGATGATATTGCTCTTGGCCAGCAAGGCCTTAATCGCCTTGGCAATGTTATAGTTCCGAATGAATGCTATGGAGAAATTCTCGAAGCTAAGCTTCTACCCTGGTTGAGCGAGATAGAGGAAGAGAGGCGTGCATTGAGTGATTCTCCATGGAATGGTTTCGGTAGTGTTGAGCTGTGTTGGGCATTAGGAGATCGGATGGAAGATGAAGGAAGCCTCCTTTACTGGGCTGCTAAACACAGGATTCCGATCGTAATTCCCGGTATAACTGATGGTTCAATCGGAGCCCAATTATTCATGCATAGGCAAAGAAGCCCTTCGTTTATGATCGACGTTCTTGCAGATGAAGAAATATGTTCAGACCTATCATGGACGTCAAAAAAAGCGAATGCTCTCATGGTAGGAGGCGGGATCAGCAAGCATCATGTGATTTGGTGGAATCAATATCGAGGGGGACTTGATTCGGCGATTGGGATTTCAACCGCTCCCGAATACGATGGTTCATTATCTGGGGCGAGACTCCGCGAAGCGATATCTTGGGGCAAGATCAGACCAGAGGCTCCCCATGTTTTGGTTGAAGGGGAAGCCAGCATGATTCTACCAATCCTAGGAGCGGCATTACTTAGTCAATGAATTTGGAGAATATTCAAAGAGTACTCTTCACTCGGCTGGCCTATGTCTATTGCAGATATGGTACAGAACATGATTGATGAATTGAACGAGGCCATGGCGGACGCAGTGAAGTCCGACAATGGTAACAATGCGGCCATGACTCGTGTTCGCAAGGCAATGCAGTCCGCAAAGGGCGCTGCACAGGATGTTCGTATGAAGATCAGCACCATCCGAAACGGATGATCTGTATTCTCATTCAAACAGATTAGCGAATACTCGCATTATGGCGAGTCTGAGAGATCCTGAGGGCCTCCAGCCGTGAGGCTCCCCACAGTTTCTCATGTGCCTATCGATATGATCAAGATTTGGCCTAGCAATGTCGCCGTGTCCTCTCGGCAATGGTACAAGTGGAGGCTCTTTCAGAGTACTCGGATCGTGTGTTCCCTCTACTGAAGCGGAATAACGATTCCAGAGGTGAGCTGCCTCGGAATACACTGCTTCAGGCCACCATGGCCTCCTCCCAGCCATTAACAATGGTTGACTGGGTGACGGTAATTTGTTTTCTATAACCATTATCCGTATTGCTTCAGCAACATCACTTACAGACAACCAGAATCTTGGCCTTTTGATTCTACAATGCATATCAGAACCGGATATCGCGTCGGCGATTATTGAATGGAAGGTGCCATCCTCCCACAAAGGGTCACAAGTATCCGTTATGACGTCCATCACAAGTATGAGTGGCGAGTTGGGAAGGATTTTTTCTTCGCTCCATGGGAGGATGGTGAGTCCGGATGCCTCGACGCCAACCCCGATCTCGAGCTGGTGCGGGTCATCGTACTGATATTGTTGGTATGGTATTGTATCAAGTCTAGATGCTATGGCATCTCTAAGAGGTCCTTGAGGGCCCAGGATATCAGCCACTCCCGGCATAGTCATCTCTCAATTTGCAAGAATTCCTTCAGCCGGTACATGATCGTCCTCGACGAAAGATCTCAGACAAGATTCTACAAGTGACACAATCATGTCAATTTCTTCTGACGTGATTAGGAAATGCGGAGTGAATCTTAGCGCATTTACGCCGCCATGTATCACACCTAGACCATTTCTCCGACACCATTGCTCGATTCCGTCCGCCCCCACCACAATAAATCGTGTGGGATCTAATTCTGCCGAGAGCAAAAGACCGGTTCCCTGCACCTGTGTTATGCATCCGGGCATTGCTGCAGAAAGTTTCTCTAATTTACTAACGAATTCTTTACCCCTTTCCCTGATATTTTGACGTAGTTCTGGAGTTATGCTCTCAAGAACGGAGATAGCCGTTTCTAGAGATCTAGGATTTGTAGTCATGGTGTTACCATAGACGCCCACGACATATGTCTTCGACGCTCTTTCACTCATGCCCAATACTGAGAGGGGGTATTGTCCAGCATTGAGCGCCTTGGACCATGTCTCAAAGTCAGGCACCTCACAATCTTCGAAACCAGGATAATCTACAATACTTAGACATCCCTGTCCCCTCAAACCTGCCTGTATCGAGTCTATCAAAAGGAAGGAGCCATGCAGATTCGATAGTTTTCTTGCAACGTCATAGAAATCTCTCGTAATCGAGAGACCAGGGTTTCCTTCACCCATCACGGGTTCCATCGCAACAAGTTCGATGAAAGCATTGTTTGCCTCTGCTTCCTTGAAAACAGATTGAAGTTTGTCGACATCGTTTGGAGGGACTAGTTTGACCCCCTCTCGATTTCTGAATGATGCGAGTTTATCGCGATATTTGGGCAGACATGAGTCTGAAATCGAGGCGGGTCGGTCAGTTCGTCCATGAAAGCCATGGTCTAATGCGATAGTCCAGATTTTCTTTCCTTCATGCGGTCCGCCTACGTCAGTCATCAATCTAGCATTGATATCTGCAATACGCATAGCCACCGTGACAGATTCGGAACCGCTGTTCATACATATGAATCTGTCAAATGGACAATTTTCTCGGCTATACCCTACTTCTGTTCTTATGGCCTCTGCGAATCTCATATGAGTCAGCGAAGGAGTCATGACATTGGCCATAACATGAGTCTCAGACATTGCCGACATAACGTGGGATGGTGAATGTCCCATTCCGAGCATACCATATCCTCCATTATCATGTATCACAGCGCCATGAGTTGTTACGATCCAAGGACCCTTGGCTGCAAGAGGTATGTACGGATTTACAGTTGATGGCTCGTAGAAATTCACGTAATACTTCTGGAGCTCCTTCGCAAAGTCTGCTTCATCGAGATTTAGAAGGAGTTCTTCAATGGAAGAATCCATCTGGCCTCTGGCGAGCACAGCTTGATCTATTGCTAAATCGAGATTGGGGTCACTAATGAGGAATGATTCGATTGATTCGCTACTAAGACCATAGGTAAATGCCGGTCCGGAAGAAGATCTGAGCAGTTCGATTCGGCTATCCATCAAACTACGCAGGAGTAGGCCATCAAATGAATATTCGCTGTTTGCTTCAAATTTTCAGCACGGTTATTAGAGGCTGATAATCTATTAAAAAAATAAAAATTAATTCAATAATTGAATTGATATTTTATACATAACAATAAATTTTCAATTGAAAAATTAAATTATTATTCGATTTGATTATATGCCGACTTGCTGCTCGACCCATGTAGATCGAGGGCAAGTGGGGTGCAGGTCGGTGGTAGTCGAATGAGTGAGAAGTTGGAAATACAGGAATTATTACAGAAGGAAGTGTATGTTGGAGATACCCTGGTAGGGGTTATCGTTGGTGAACGGTTCCACCCGCGGGAGGAAAATGTCAGGTCAATGCGTATCCAGGTGCTGGATGGCGTTGCAGAAGAATACATGAGGAAGCCTGCGGATCATGCGCCTTTGCACAAAGAATTGGTCCACAGCATAAGGCCCGATGGTTCAGTTAAGTTATCGAAATCGATGCGTGAACTTCAGAGAAGATGGCGAAACACCGTTAGGATCAATGAGCAGCTTTGGGCGCCTGATGAATTGATGGATCGTGCAGTCATGGATAACGATGGGGTCGATATAGGCAATGTCGTTAGTTTGGTCAAGGTGAAGAGGACTTATCGAGGGGTTGTGGTAGACGTGCATGGCGTTCTTCAACGAAGGATGGGTCTTCCTGATCAAATCATAATACCGGTAACTCAACTGGCTAGGACTACTGCTTATCTCGATGAAATAATTCTGAGATGTCCGCTCAATAGGCTCCTCTCTCTCCCAAGTTATTTGCAACTCAACGAGTGAATATGGTGGGCATGGCAGGATTTGAACCTGCGGCCTCCCGGTTATCAGCCGGGTGCTCCAGCCAAGCTAAGCTACACGCCCTGAGCGGCCTCCGGTGAGGCGCTACTGATTTGAAGATGCCCATTCGAATGATGATAATGATGCTCGTGATCCGGCAAGGTCATGTGTAGCATGGGACTCGCAAGACCAGATGCCAGTAGTTAGTGGCCCGGCCTACACGGAGGTCGCAATGGGTCTCGCTAATGAGTTGGGCATGCATTACCTCGCTACTGAAACTCGTCGTTTTCCAGATGGTGAGGGTTATCTTCGTACTCCTGTTGAGGGTTTTAATTCAATGCGATCTGAACCAGTGATTGTAGTCTCTTCCACCTTCCCAGATAATGGAATTGTCCAGACGATGATGATGCTGGCCGGTGTTGCCGATATCCAAAAGGGGGATTTGTCTAACCTAAAGGGCGAAGGTGCACAGAATCTGAATGACTCGGGACGAAGAATCTTGCTTGCAGTGCCGTACTATGGCTATGCGCGGCAAGATAAGAGATTCTCGGCAGGAGAAGTAATCGCTGCAGGGGTCATTGCTGATCATCTGGCTACAGCATGCGATGGGATTGTCATACTTGACATCCATGAGTCCAAAGTTTTGGAATCTCACAAACATCCTATTCAATTTGTCACCGCGGTGCCTGAACTCTCTGATTTACTCTCCAAAGATGTATCTCCAGACTTCATTCTATCGCCTGATAAAGGAGCAATTGACAGGGCGAAGGAGGTTGCTGGGATCATAGGGGTCCCATATAGCTACCTTGAGAAAAAGAGAATTGATGCACACACCATAGAGCATACTCCAAAGGATCTTGATGTATCTGGAAAGGTTGTGGCGATTGTTGATGACATGATTAGCACAGGCGGTACGATCTGTAGGGCGAGTGATGCCTTGCGCCGACAAGGTGCGACCGAAGTGCATGCAGCGTGCACTCATGGACTGTTCACCTCGGGGGCACTCACTAGGCTCGTTAAGCACGTTGATGGCGTATACAGTACTGATTCGCTATCTAATCCACGTGCCGTCGTTTCTGGGGCGCCGGCCTTAGCACGAGGCGTCAGGAAGCTGTTGACCACCCTGTGATGGCACCCCAGGTCCTGCGGTGCGTTTATACAGGCCGCGTTCAGCGGCAGGACACAGCACGAGGATGATTCCAATGAGTGTACACGTTGCCTTTGAAACCCCACAAGATGTTCATGAGATTGTTTACGAGATGGTCAAGGCCCTCGGAAAAGATGGTAGAGGAGGCCTGAAGAAGGGTGCAAATGAAGTCACCAAGGCTGCTGAGAGAGGGACTGCTCTAATGGTAGTCATGGCTGAGGATGTTAATCCAAGCGAACTGCTGGCCCACATACCAATGATATGCAAGGAAAAATCAATTCCATTCATGTACGTGCCAGATCAAACATACCTGGCTGAAGCAGCAGGGATGTCTGACGGAACGAAGACCGCCGCAGTGGCCGTTGTTGATGTAAAGAAAGATGGCGAAGATCGATTTAACGAAGTTAGGGGCCACTATGAGACCCTCTCTGCATGAGGTGGTTGAAGGATGTCACAAGAATCCTGGCCTGCCGAAGTGGTCGAAGTTGTTGGGCGCACAGGCATGACTGGTGAGGCAACTCAGGTGAAAGTACGGGTTAACGATGCTCCAAACCCCCGGGACATTGGCCGAATAATAACCAGAAACGTTGTCGGACCTGTCAGAATAGGAGATATCCTAATGCTGAAAGATACAGGTAGGGAAGCTCGTAAGCTCGGTGCGAGATAAGGAAGTGTTGTCAATGCCAGAAACGAGAATCTGCAGTTTCACTAGAGAAGAGATAGAGCCCGGTACAGGAATCATGTTTGTTAGGAGAGATGGTACAGTACTGTGGTTCAAAGACTCGAAGGCGAGAAAGAATCAGGTAAATCTGAATCGTAATCCTCGACGTCTTAAGTGGACGCGAAGATATGAGAAGGGCGGCATCAAGTAAGCTCCCCATTCATACAAACAGCCCAGATTGAGGTTGATTGGTGTTTTATTTCACCGATGTCATCAAGAACCCCACTTTTTCGGTTGTCTCGATGGACACATTGATTGCGATACCAGGGGTTGGTGAATCACTATCTCGGAGGCTTATCGACGAACTTGGTGATGAGGGAGAGGTTCTCCGTATTATCAAGAGTAAGGATGTAGCTTCTCTCGCAAAGATTGAGGGGCTTTCTGTAAATCGCGCTGTGCGTATAATCAATGAGTTTGGAGGGAACGGCAAGAGTATCGCTCAAACAAGCGACGCGCAGAAACTCCATGATCGCCTCCTCTGTGATATTGAGATTCATATTTCTTCTTCTCCTGCCAAGAAGAGGTTGGGCGTCTTACAACCAATGGGCATTGAATCGAAAAGTGAAATTGAAATTCGAAGAAGGATGGTTTCTGAGGCTATGTCATTCGTTGCAACGGCTCCATCATCTGTGATTGAATGGGATAAAGCATCGAGGGGAGTTAAGAGTTTGAAGAGCCATATCGGCAAGATAGACAGGGTAATTGTTGTTCCAGATTCTACATCAGCACAGCAGATCAAGAACATAGAAAAATATGCCAGAATAGTAGTTCGTGGCACAAATGAGACTTGGAAAGACTACGAGGGACTTCCCAGAGTAACATGGATTGGACCGAATGCACCTGACCAAATGCCTCCTGGTTGGTTGTTTTGTAAGATAGCAGATGATTTCCGATCTATGATTCCCGAAATATCACTCCAATGGATTGAGAATAACAGAAGTAGCCTCGAATCGCTCGTAAATCTTAGTGATATTACTCTTGGATTGGATCCACTTAGCGAGAGGATAAGGGATGCAATGGATGGTCTTGATGATCTTGGTTGGCTCCTCAAAACAGAAGATGGAGGGACAGATATTGAAAATCTCAGAGATGGGCTATGGAGTGAAATCAAAGCGATAGAGGGTTCCGTGAATGACTCGATAGTGAGTTCCACTTCTGAGGCCAGCCTTTCTCTAGATGGATCAGAAATGTTAGCCTACTATTCAGATGCCAACAGGCTTCAACACAGACTTAGGGGAGTGGTATCAGATTCGATATCTGAGTCACTCGAATACGGGCGCCAGAGGCTCTCAGAATATCTAGAAATGAGTGGCATATCAATTCCAACGAACTGCTTTGAGAGTGATTATCCATGTTCTTTCCGGAAGGGGACCATTGAGGAAATTGAACAAGACCTAGATCGTATGATTTCGAATTTCGAAATTGAAGGCGCTATGGTTCGTGCCGAAAAGGCCTCCTCAGTCATTGGCAGGGCTCAGGATTCTATTTCTGAGATTATTGATATTGACATGTGGATCGGGATTGCAAAATGGGCGAGGTATCGAAAATGCGTTCTTCCGGAAATTAAATCAGATGTAGAACCTAGTTGCTACTTCTCAGGGTTTAGACATCCTCTTCTCGGAGTTGATCCTATTCCTGTGAAGTATGGTTTTGGAAACCTCCCAGATCCGTGCCCTAGGGGGTCGATTGTACTCTTAACCGGAGCGAATTCAGGCGGAAAGACCTCGTTAATTGAGGGTGTGGCTTCGATTCTGCTTCTTTCTCATGCTGGTCTACCTGTTCCAGCAGATCAAGCGGTTGTTTCCATAGCAGATGAGATTCATCTGTTGGCAAAAGTTACTGGAACTCAAAGTGCAGGTGCTCTAGAAAGGACTCTGATGGGCCTCTCTAGAATCGTCATTTCTAGCAAAAAGAAATTCATACTAGCAGATGAGCTTGAGGCTATTACCGAGCCAGAAGCAGCATCTGGAATTTTGGCCGGATTGCTAGATGCAGCTGCTTCTAATCATTTGATATCAATTGTCATGGTAACACACATAGGTGCCTCAATATGTAGGAAAATGATTGCAGAGGCGAGAATTGATGGGATAGAAGCCAGAGGCTTGGATGAGCAGATGGAATTAATCGTCGATCGAGTACCCAGAATTGGGGTTCCGGCGAGATCTACTCCTGAATTAATCTTGAAGAGGCTGGAGGCCCGTACCAGCGGATCCGAATCTGAGCTTTTTCGAAGTATAATTGAGCGTCTTTGATGGATTGAGATAGAATCTAAAGTGGCTTAATCAATCTTGAAGAGGCTTTCCATGAGTTCTGAATCTAGTTTTATGGAATTGGTTGGTACGTCTTGCAAATTACCTCTCTTCTTTCCTGACATGAGTTCAAAGGCTCGTATTAAACGTCCTTTACTCAAGAGATTGTAGGTTTTCCACAGCCTATCTTCACCACTCGTACTATGCGACTTAACATCGAAATTAGACCATCCGGTCTCATCATGGGTTTTGGAATCGGAGTCAGGATCACCTAATCTGATCAGAAGATCAAACTGTTGCAAGAGTCTGATGGCCTGATTGACCGACTCCTCTTCACTATACTCGGAATTTCCGTGACTAAGAAGTGATTTTATGAACGGATTGGAATATCCAGCATGATGTAAGTAAGAGGTTAGTTTTCTCTCGTTTGTAAGACCGAGATAATAGTCGTAATTATAATTCGAGAGACATGTTTTTCCAGGATTCCTGAGAGAGCATATTGTCCTAACATTAGGATGTGTCAATGCTGCTTCAACTAGCTCTTTTCCTCCTGATGCGGAAACAAATGTTATCTCTTTCCCAATGGCTTCGTTAAAGAAATCTGTAGCCTCAGAGTGATTCATAGAAGTAAGATCTTTTGTTACTCCAAATTCATCGCATGGCTTCCCATTATCATGTCTCGACCAAAGTCTCTCGCCATTTGCGATAGCCAAATTTACGATTCTGGTACCTCCGGCCTTCCTGAAATGCAAAAAGAAGTTGAGACGGCTGACAGCCATGATTCTGGCTTGCTGGTTCGGGTTTGAACTTTGGGCGTTCATGCCCCGGTATCTGGATTAGATTAGAGATTCAATTATCTCGCCCACGGATTGTGCTCGACCGCAATATGCACACCTTATCTCCAAGGGGTCCTGAGAAACGACTTGCAAACGATGGGGCAGAGGCTCATTCGGATTCTGAGTTATGCAATTAAAGAATGAGCATTTTGCAATGTTTACCAGTTCTGCACCGAGTCCAATTTGTCTCTTTTCAGCCACGCCATAATTTCGGATGATTGCTATTGACGCAGAGGGGGCTATTAGAGCGAGTCGATCAAGTTCTTCCTGACTTAATTCTCGATCTTCGATCTTGAGTACGTCCTTCCTGCCTACTTTGCTGCTGGGAACATTCATGACAAGTGAAATTGGATTTGAATGGGAGCCATCGATATGGAGCATGCGCATGACTTGGACAGCACTTCCAGATGGTATGTGATCAATCACAGTCCCATTACAGATAGCAGAAACTCTCCTCATCTCATTCATATGATCGCCTCCGGGATTTCAATGCCAAGACTTCGACAAAGTAGGGCCATACGAGTTGGGACGCCATTGAATGCTTGTTTGAAGTACCATGCATGACTAGTGGCATCGATACTCGGATGAATTTCATTCACTCTCGGGAGAGGGTGCATGACCATCATATCAGATTGCGCGCTCCTCAAATCCTCGGCCTTCAAGGTGTATATGCCTGCGACCTTCTCATACTCTGCCTCATCTGGGAATCGCTCTCTCTGGATTCGAGTCATGTACACGACATCCGCAGATGAAATTGCAGGAGAGAGTTCTTCACTTTCCTCGACATGGCATCCTGAAGACTTGAGATCCCTTACGATCTCGGATGGCATTTTGAGAGGATCGGGGGATACTAATGTCAATGAAGCACCGAAGCGACTGAGAGCATGGCTCAGACTGTGTGCTGTCCGGCCATATCTTAGATCACCGACCAGCACCACATTGAGGCCCTCAATCTTGCCCTGCCCCTTACGGATTGTGAATAGATCAAGAAGTGTTTGAGTCGGGTGATTTCCGGCGCCATCACCTGCATTCATTACAGGTATTTTGACGGCGTCAGCAGCATATTGTGCTGCACCTTGTCTCGGGTGCCTTATTACAGCAACATCAGCATACCCATCAATCATCTGCATTGTGTCATAGAGCGTCTCGCCCTTCTTGACGGAAGACCCTACTTCACTAAGGTTCAGAACCTCTCCCCCAAGTCTCTTCATAGAAGTCTCGAAAGATAGTCGAGTTCTTGTTGAGTTCTCAAAAAAGAGATTGGCTAAGACCTTGCCTTCTAGCAGCGGCAGATGTACATCGCCCCGGGCAATGGGGAGGAGCCGCTCTGCATCGTCTAGTAGTGAAATCGCCTCTTCATTAGTCAAATCGTCCATTGTAATGAGGTCCACGTGTCACTCCTCCGGCCCTTTCAATGGCTGGCCGGACATATGTCTTGCCGTATATGGGGTAATGGATGATGGGTCTTGAAAGGAATCTGGCGAAGGCTTGAGTATCTGACCGTTAGCGGATATTCATGGCAGAGGACATGTACTACAGAATGATGGGATCAACAGGAATTCAAGTTTCAGTGTTGTCATATGGATTCTGGGCCACATATGGGGTCAAGAACGATCTTTCAGGTGATGAGGGGGTTGAAACTGCTAAGGAGCTCTTGAAGATCGCCAGAGAGGCAGGAGTGAACTGCTTTGATCATGCAGAGGCCTATGGGACCCCAGCAGGGGAGGCGGAGAGGATTTTCGGTCTTGCCCTATCCGAATTGGTTGAAGAAGACCCTGAACTTTGGAGGAGATCAGACCTGGTAATTACGACCAAGATATTCTGGGGAGGGGGTGGCGTCAATGAACGTGGGCTGTCCCGTAAGCACATCATGGAAGGCATGGATGCATCTCTGGATCGTCTTGGATTAGATTACGTCGATATGGTGTTCTGTCATCGACCCGATCCGCACACCCCAACTTCGACGGTAGTTAGAGCAATGACCGATATCGTTAGGGCGGGGGTTTCTACTGCTTGGGGTACAAGCGAATGGTCAGCACAGCAAATTACAGAGGCATTCTGGATTGCAAGGAGCGAGGGTCTTGAACCCCCTTCATTCGAGCAACCTCAATACAACATGCTCCACAGGGATCGTTTTGAAAAGGAGTATTTTCCTCTTTACCAGCCTCCATATTCCCTTGGGACGACAATCTGGTCGCCTCTAAGATCGGGTTTCTTAACAGGGAAATACAATGATGGGATACCTGAGGGTTCCCGTGCAACTGTGGAAATCTACGGGTGGTTGAAGGATGAGTTGGAAGACAGGCGAGAGAGGGGTGAAGTAGAGATCGTTAGGGAGTTAACAACATATGCTGAAAATGAGTTAAATTGTTCAATGGCGCAATTGGCTTTAGCATGGTGTTTGAAGAATAAGAATGTTTCAACAATCCTTCTCGGTGCCACGAATTCAAAGCAATTGAGAGAGAATCTAGGTTGTATTGAAGTCGCCTTGAAGCTCGACGAATCACACATGGAATCGATAGATGAGATTCTCGGGAATAAGCCTGAGGCTTGGATTGGTCCTGGCGGAAGTGGAAATAGAGATTTGAAAACGTTGTGAAGAGTATGATTGTATCAATTCAACTAATATGTGATAAACGAATAGGTTTGAGATTAGAATATGACCTCTGAAGAAGAAGGCAGCTGGTGGGAACAGCAAGCTGAATACGAGGGTTCCAAGAGTTCTTCTTCACAGGAAACAACAACGATTGTATCGGGCCCTGAAACAAAGAATGAGACCAATATGGCATTCACTCTCGGACGATTTCTGCCATTCATTGTGGCAGGGATCATCGGGATTTCCTTTTTGATGGGTTCAGTGTTCGTTGCTTTTTCTTTCATTCTACCAAATGGAACAACTGACAGTGGAGATGAATCGTCAGGAGAATCTGATAAATGGATCTCTACGAATGGAACTATCCTGGAAACTAGCCAGTATATCGAGGATTCTGTGACTTGGGAGAGAACTGATTCTTGGCAAGAATGCTACTGGGATGACTGGGAGGAACGGGAAATCTGTGATACATACTACGATACCTACTACGAGGATGGGTACGAATGTACAGCTGGGATTGACTACGAGTATTCTGTGAATGGGACAGTCTACAACGACAGCGAGTCTCTTACATTCCAAGATTACAGTCCTTGTCTTGACTGGGTATACAATGATTATCCGAGAAATGGGACTGTAGAAGTCTGGTACAATGAAGGCGATCCCGGAGAGAGCAGGCTTACTGAGCCTTTGGAATGGAGTATAGCCGAGGGTTTGTTAGGCGTATTTTTTGGCTGCTGCTCATTCTTCTTCCTGATTTTCATAGTGATTTCGATAAGCAAATGGTCCGGAAGAGTTCAGGGCGGCCATACATCTAGAATGGGATTCAGCAGGAGGATTTCGAGAGGAGGAAACTCTCGAATAAGGAGATCTGGCGGGAGACGCTCCGGAGGGAGAGGCTCTAGCGGAGGTGGCTCCTCCACAAGAACGGTTAGCAGATCTAGAAGAAGAAGTAAATGATCGCCTCATAGGGACAGGATGACTAGCCCCAGGGCTAGAATCACAGCTCCGATGAGTATCATAGTCTGGAGAGTCACATCGGATTCCTCATGCGTAACTGGGCCGTCTCCGATATCAGACACGACTGTTTCAATCGCTTCGGCTGCTGTATCCTGTCTGGATTCCGAAAAATCGATCTCCTCCTTCTTGTCCGGACCCCCTACTCCGAGATCTTCCTGATTCTCGATAAGTCTGTCAATCAATTCTGCCTTTCTTCCGGACACTGGCAGCGAATGGTCTGCGAGGAGTTCCTTGAGTTCTACGACTGTCATTAATTTTAGACTATCGCGGTCCATGATGTTGGATTCTGTATACGGTACTTAATCCACGAGTAGTTTGTATTACACTTTACTTCTGTTCATCCAACCAGGCACGCATGACACAAGACTGGCATATTTCTCGACTTGTGACGCCCCCACATAGCGAGCATGAGCGAATTTCCGAAGGAGTATTTCCAGAGGATGCATGCATCTGACGTATATGTTCTAGGCTGTGTAAAAGGCCGTGTCTTGCACCGGGTGTTTCTGTCTCAAGGGCTGCTATGATCTCTCGACTTCGTTGACGTTGGGCTCCAGCCGCGTGAGGGCAATCCCCGTGATGGAATGGTATATTGAGCACCATAGCAAGAGCATGGACTTCTTGTTCAGGGATCCAGCGAAGCGGGACAATCCTCGGAGGGAGCCCGTCTATTGGCGTAGACGTATGTGGCGCCAGTCTGACCGATCTGTCAACTTCTCCCTTCTGGAGATTCATGAGTATAGATTGGGCCATATCATCCAAATTGTGACCCAGGGCCATGACGTCTGCACCTGATCGTTCAGCGAGAGCATTCAGGCTCTGTCTTCTAAAAACGCCACAAAACGAGCAGGGCATCATTCCATCCGCCTGTGGATTTTTCATCGCGATATCAGGCATCATACGGACTACTTCATCCATTCTTGAGTATCCCATCTCTTCATACCCTAATTGGAGTAATTCTATTCCAAGAGACTCGCATAATTCCTCTATACAAGCAATGGAGGGGGATCGATAGCCGTCTATTCCTTCATCGATCACACCTGCTATTATCTCCAGATCTCTTCTGCGTCCGAGTATGTCAACAATGAGTTTGAGCATAATCGCAGAATCCTTGCCACCGCTCACTGCGGCGAGTATTCGTAATGGACTTCCGTCCTCTTTTCTAGCATCCTTTGGAAGAGGTAGTTGGACTCTTAGATCTCTCGATACTCTACGTCTTATTGACTCGTGTAAATGCCGCCCGCATAATCTCTGGCCACTGTATGGCTGATGTACAAGACTGGTATGGTCACACCGACTACATGACTCAACCTTCAGTCCGCACATGACATTGGGAGGCCCCATCTGTGTTTCAACACGATGGAAGTAGCGAGAGGTTCTTGCGAGGTAGCATAGCGCAGACACCCATGGATGTGGGCCCAGAACTTCCATACTCGCAAAAATGGCATGGAAGAGTATCCAGCCCTTGGCTAGAACGCATACTGTTTGTATCTTCCATCCTCATATTCAGCATAATTGCAGGCGAGATTCGTCCTTCGCTCTCAGACTCGTTTGGTTCTTCAACATCCTTGCTAATTTATCCAATATCAATACTCGTCTCATTTATCGTGACTGAACATCTTGTGCGTCTGATAGAACGACTATTTGGGATAAGGTGAGGTCATAACTCTGTTTCTTCGGAGCGATATCCGGAGAATCCTCTGAAGATAGACTCGAACCACCCTAGAACTGTTTGCCATGGTACCAGATATCTGAGCATACTAACAAAGAGCAGGAATAAACCAGCAGATATCACCTTACCATAGGTCATTTGCAATTCGAGAGAGTCGTTGACCTGTTGGCTCCATTGGTTGGGTTGGAACTCTGATATCACCATGATCATTATCTCGTCGAAATCAAGCGCTACCGCAGTCAATATGGTGGCAAGTGAAAGAACTCCGAGAAGTTGAGAGAGGTGTGTATTTAGCACTGTTTGGAACATCCGTATATGTTCATTATCCGTCCTAGCGCTCTCCGGCAACATGGCTACATACTCAAATAATCGGATGACCATGTGTGATGACTCGAAAAACAAGAAGAGTAGAATCGATATGGTGATTAGCTCGAAAGCCAACGGCGACACCAGGCCCCCGAACAGTGTTGAGTCGCCGATTTGAGCAGGGAGCGGCTTGAGCCCTATTCCCTGTACAGATTCCAGTACTGCCTCGAAGGTCAGTAAAGCATGGAAGACTATGAACATAATAGTGTAGCTAATAGTTGCGATTATGGCACGCATTGAGATATTCCATATCCCTATCAGGCCGAATAGGACTGGTATGAAAACAACACCCATCACGATTATTTCTGATATCACTTGCATTGTCAATGAGAGTCTGTCTCCGTGATTCAATACAGAGAACTCTTGACCAAAAGGAATATACAACTGCTGATAGCTTATCATGCTTGCAATCCACTCGAACAAGAATGGCCCGAATCCTGCAATGATTACTGATGCGTAGATCGTATTTTTTATTCTTCGGCGTGTCTTGGAGCTTCTACTTGAAACGTAGGCATGAGCGCCTGTCAACAACAGACAGAATATAGAGGGAATGAGCAATGCTGCTTCTCCTACCTGGTCCGCTCCTGTGATGAAATCAGGAAGTATTGATTCGCGCTCGAATGCTTCTTCGACATAAGCCATACCTCGCGTGTGTTCGAAAGCAGGGCACCAATAGGTAGAGCCCTCTGCCTCATCGATGAAATCTTGATTGCATTCACCGTACACAGAGGTCATTGTTAGTAAGAGCGCTGCTAGAGCCAATGTTGCAACTAATTGGAGCATTAATATTTGCCACCTCGTGCGCAATGAGCGAAGTCTCAAAGTGTGTTTTTGGTCCGGGTTTTCATCTGCCATTCAATCACCTCAACCCTTCTTGACCTGCAGCAACGCCTGTGCCAAATCTATATCTGGAACCCAGTCGATGACATTCGCCCCGTATCCATTAAGCGACATGAGCCTATTCTGTCGTTCCATCTTGAGTACCTCGTATGCCATCCTAGGTATCCTGCTAACGAGCCTCTCTAGATCTATTGAATTGGGAGATAGAACATACACAGTATGGCCGTGACTGGATAGCGCTCTTATTGCAGGAAGTGTTGTTCCATCGCCCTCTAGGCTACTGACCACGAATACTGGGGATCCTCGATTCATCCTAGGTATTAGTGCGTTTGTGACTGCTTGAAGAGGCATTGACCCTCCAGCAGAGACTCCTGCTAGAAGGCTCAGGATCTTGTACTGCTGCTTGTCACCTGCCTCAGCGGGAAGATGGTCCATTCTCTTCCCGTAGGTCGTCAGTGAGACAGCATCACGCCTTCTGATGAAGTGATTGGATACCGAGGCAGTGGCCACTGCACCCATTTCTAGAGGATTTTTCAGAACGGTTCCGATTCTGGATATATCTCGAGTATCAAATAGAATATGAACATCGGTAACTGCGTCCCTGACCTTCTCGTTCACCATCAAGTCTCCAGTTCTTGCGAAGGCCTTCCAATTGATTGACCTGAATGAATCACCGGGCATATACTCGCGAAGTGAGTAGAACTCGGTTCCTTGACCAGGAGTTCGGAGAGTCGTTGCGCCGGTGTACAACTTTGGAACGTTTGATCTGAGAAGAGCGTCCTCGATATCCCTCACTTGAGGGAATACGATGACATCGCTTCTCGTATCGGCAAGGCCTTCGTCGGTGAATAGTCCAAAGACATCCCGATATCGAAGAGAGGTTGGACCGATGGAATAGTGGCCTCTTAGAGGGCATCTCACGGTGTATCTGAGAGTTGTGGATTGCCCTGGTCCCAGATTGGCTCGAATCAGGTTGATTCCACGCCTTATTTTCATTTCATGCGGGACATTGTCGTAAATATCCAGTATCTGCGTTCTACGTCGCGAGGGGTTCTTTATCCTCAAAGTGACTGTAATATCATCTCCCTTGTACACATTCTCTTCAGATAACTCACGTTCTACCACCAATCGTGGAAATCCGCTGATCCAGCTAGCCATCACCAGAATTGAAACCATTAGCATCCCGAGAATCATCAGATGGAAATGGCTGACCATCATGCCGACAAGTATCAGAGATACTCCTCCGACAAGCATCATTGTAGCTTTTCTAGTCCACAAAGTCATGCCTCCATTAGATCGTCATCTGGCTCATCATCATCTGGACCCCATTCCTTCATCCGCTTGACTATTGCAACTAATTCCTCTGTCTTATAGCGACGATTATCGTAGATGAATCGGATCAATACGGGATCTTCAACAAGTGCCTGTAAGTCTTCTGATGAGAGTGCATCGAACTCTTCTCTAGTCAGAGTATTGCTACTCCTGATTCTGGAAAGTAATACCTGCCTAATCTTATCCGGATGTTGATAAAACTCGTATCTTTTAGCGTCCCCGAAGCCATAGTAGATAATTCTGAAAACATGTCTCCAATCTTCAGGGTCTTCTTTGCGAATGAGCACGACTTCGAGCATCATGAAGAGGGCGAGAAACAGGATGAGCATGGCCATCCAATCATTTGTGAAGTAAACAAGAAAGTAGTATGCTAAGTTGTATGTGTCGGAAAGTGGATTGGACTGCTGGTGGCGGCTCTCATCGAATATGACGACCGCGTCATCACTTGGAATTAGGGAACCGTTGCCAACTAGCAATGCATCTGCAATAATGTCGAGTGCCCACATCCTATTGTCGTTCTCAGGTACGGCGGAGTCATCGACATCTGAAGCTGAGTATATTGCATTGATGAGTAATGATCCATCTGACGCAATATGTACCTGCCCCGAGGAAGGCTCTGCACACAATCTTGATGAGCAGATTCTTGCATATACTGCAAATGGGCCTTGTTCGTCGCCCTGTATGCCTGCTGCTTCGAACGCGGGCGTCAGATCTCCGTCATCATTTGAATCCAAATACGAATCTAATGTTGATGTGACAACAGGATATCGATTTTCTGCGGGAGAGAATGCTGACTCTTTATCGAATGCTGACGGGGTACTGGTCAGAAGATCATAATCTTCGCTGAAGTCGTAGACTCCGTCGACATCATTCCAACGATGGCTGCAGAGACCGTATGAGCTGTCATTGGGCGTAAATCCCATATCGGGAGAATCTGGATTTGGGTCTATGGAATCTAATATTGCATCTCCGTCTCTGTCAGCAAGACAGGGGTGATAATTTGATGTTGAGCCGGACGTTTGTGTCAAATTGTATGCGTCTGTTACGTTTGTCCATACATAGTTGTAATCGAGTTCTCTCGCCCATGCCTCTCCGTCGTATAGCTGATGGCTTGAAAATACAATATTATATTCCTGTGCAAGTGCAGACGAGTAACCAAAATCGTCCATAAGAAGCAAAGTTCCACCAGCCTGCACATACTGCACTATAGCTTCAATTTCTGATCCAGTGTATCCATCTGAGTCGGAGAGCTCGATTACAGAATCATCATCAGTGAAGCGAGGGAGGGAGATTGTATCGCGCTCTACACCAGATATCACAAACACTGTCTCATCGGGATTGTCGATTTCTCCAAGAAGGAGTGGGCTGGACACCATGGCAGTTGTTTCAACCCCCATGTCATTGATGTCTGAGCGAAAATCGCCGAGATCGTTCCAATCGTCGCCATATGCTGACTGTTGGGTCTTCCCGTCTACGATATATGTAGAAGCGATAAATGCTACAAGGAGTGTTAAAACAGACCAGAATGAGAACATTAGGAACCTTCTTCGATTCATTGCATTGAAGAATCGAGATGCTCTTCTTGGTCTCTCTATCACCCGGTCACCTCTCAGCAGTAGGGTACAACCCAATCCAACGATATAAGACGCTTGTCCGGCCTTGGGACGTATCACTGATGCAAACGTATGGCATTTGATATCTCGGCGACCTCTTCGACAGGGACTTCTAACAATCCTTTCTTGACGGGCCACGGAAGTAGGGCGGGATCGAGTTCATCCGGTATTAGAACAAGTAGGGAGACTACTTTTCCAGATCTTGGGTCGAATATGAAATCGGAAAGATGTCCCAGAGTGTCTCCTGCACCATCCAGTATTGGCCGGTTTAGAATTTCACGGCCGAATCCTGACGGCATCCAAATCACACCGACTCAATGCCCTGAAGAGTGTTCGAGTCTCTCTTAACCGACTCTAAACCGCTAACGAGGGTCTCTTCCATCTTGGAATAGTAGTCTAACATGTCTTTATTGACGGTTGGTCTGACTCTGTTAATAGCATCCTCGAAGTGGCTTTTTGAAACGCTCTTTCTACCTGCCCTCATCGCAATAAGTGCTGCTTCTCGGCATATTGCCTCTATATCAGCGCCGGTATAATTCTCAAGTCTATCAACGAGATCATCGAGATTGAATCGGCCCAAAGGCATCTCTGAAGAATGGATCTTCAGAATCGCCAGCCTTGACTTTCGATCTGGGGGCGGAACGTGCAGAACGCGCTCAAAGCGTCCACTTCGTAAAAGTGCAGGATCGATCATTTCAGGTCGGTTGGTCGCAGCTACGACGATGACTCCTTCCATCGACTCGACGCCATCCATACTGGAGAGAATCTGATTTACCACCCTATTCATGACATCAGACCCTTCTCCGGACATCGATCTACGAACGCCAGCAATTGACTCGAATTCATCGAGGAAGATGATTGAGGGCGCTGCTTGTTTCGCCTTCTTGAAAACCTCGCGTACGGCTCTTTCTGATTCTCCGACCCACTTGGAAATCATTTCCGGGCCCTTTATTGAGATGAAATTAGCCTTTGCCTCGTTTGCTATAGCCTTGGCGATTAGTGTTTTTCCAGTTCCCGGGGCGCCGAATAGAACAATCCCTCGTGGAGGTTTGATACCAAAATGCTCGAAGGTTTCTGGTTGATTCAAGGGCCATTCGATACTTTCCTTGAGCCTATCTTTGATTTCTTCCAGTCCGCCGACATCGTCCCAAGAAGCCGTTGGGACCTCGACATAAATCTCTCTGAGTGCACTGGGCTCTATCTCTTTGATTGCCTCGCGGAAGTCGACCATTTTGACTTCCATCTTCTCGAGTACCTCGGCGGGTATCTCATCTTCATCTAGGTCAATCTCGGGAAGATATCTTCGGAGGGCCTTCATTGCGGATTCTCGGACTAGAGCCGATATGTCCGCCCCGACGAAACCATATGAATTCTCAAGAAGCCAATCCATCTCGAAATCATCACTTATGGGCATGCCACGTGTGTGGATATCGATAATCTCAGAACGGCCATTTTTGTCTGGTACGCCTATTTCCAATTCTCTATCGAATCGACCGGGCCTTCTCAAAGCGGGATCTATGGCGTCCCTTCTATTCGTAGCCCCAATTACAACCACATTATCCCGGCCCTGCATGCCATCGAGAAGCGTTAGAAGTTGAGCAACTACCCGCCTTTCTACTTCCCCACTGACATCTTCTCGCTTGGGCGCAATTGAATCTAATTCATCTATGAAAATGATAGCAGGGGCATTAGAAGCGGCTTCATCGAATATTTCGCGAAGTTGCTTCTCACTTTCACCATAGTACTTGGAAATAATTTCAGGGCCATTGATTGATGTGAAGTGTGCCTGTGTCTCTGCAGCAACAGCCTTGGCGATCAATGTCTTTCCAGTCCCGGGAGGGCCGTGCAGAAGGACGCCTCGAGGTGGGTCTATGCCCAGTCTACGAAATAGTATGGGGTGCTTGAGAGGCAGTTCAATCATTTCCCTGACTTTCTGAAGCTGGTCTCCAAGACCTCCTATATCCTCATAGGAAATCGTCTGAATGGTACTCTCGTCTTCTTCATCAACTGGATCTTCTTTGATGACGATCTCTGTGGAAGGTAAAACCTGCACGATACCCTTTGGCTTAGTGCTGACTATCTGAAATGGCAAGGCTTCGGCGAACAAAGTCATGCCTGGTATGAATATCCTATCTCCAGCTACAACTGGACGCTTGTTTAGGCCCCTGCGAGCGAATCCTTCGATACCGGGTCCAAAACGGACCTTTTGCTGCTTGGCCATTACGGGAGACAGCACAAGTTTCTCACACTCAGACACCTCGACTTTACTAATGTTCACTCTATCGCCGAGGGATACTGCTGCATTTTTTCGGATAATACCGTCTATCCTTATGACTCCAAGATTTGCATCTTCCGGTCTGCATCTCCAGACAATGGCAGCAGTGGACTTCTCTCCCTTAATTTCGATAACATCGCCGGGTTTGAGATTCAAATCATTATCAAATGGTACTCTAGCTCTTCCATGCCCCACGTCACTTGGAATTGCCTTTGCAACCCTAAGCGTAAGTTCCCCTTCTTCGTCCGACATGGAGTATCCCTCGGAGATTGCTGTGTATTGGGCTGCCTTAAACCCCCATATCCAAAGTCGTCATGTTTGTGCACTTACCAGACGGCTTGTGCGATAGCGACGTTAGCAGCATTCATGTGAATAACCGGAGTCGGCGCATCATGCCCCATGTACTTGAGACCGGATTTGAGGCGATAGACAGCGAAAACCCCAATGGTTCACCGATGATTCGTGGATACAATATAATCGGGGGACAATTAGAACCTGCATCTGATGGTTCGACATTTGAATCGAAGAATCCTGCGATCCTTGCTGACTGTCTTGGAGTCTTCCCCCTATCCACCAAAGATGATGTGCACAAAGCATTGAAGTCGGCGAAGTCGGCATTCCCCGGCTGGTCCTCTACCCCTGCACCCACACGCGGACAGATCATAGGCAATATGGGGAGATTGCTGATGGAGCACAAGGACGATCTCGTACGCCTGGAGACCCGTGAAATAGGGAAGACGCTGAAGGAGAGTGCTGGGGAAATCCAGGAAGCCATAGACACGTGTCTGTTCTTCCAATCAGAAGGAAGGCGTCTGTATGGACAAACCGTCAACAGCGAGTTGCCTGACAAGGAGTTGTTCACTTATCGAAGACCGCTTGGGGTTTGCGGTATCATCAATGCATGTAATTTTCCGTCTGCTGTGCCATTCTGGAAAATGATCCCTGCAATCATGTGCGGCAACACCTGTGTCTGGAAATCGCCACAAGACAGCCCTCTTCTCTCATTTGCATTGGCAAGAATAATGCATGAGGCTGGTCTACCAGACGGGGTCGTGAATCTCATTCATGGAAAGGGAAGTGGTGCCGGTCAGCATCTTGTTGATGCGGTTGATGAAGGAATGGTCAACAAGATTTCATTCACAGGGTCTACTTCGGTCGGCAAAATGATCGGGGAGATCTGTGGCCGCAATCTAGTCTCATGTTCCCTCGAATTAGGAGGTAAAAATCCACTAGTCATCATGCCCTCGGCCAATCTTGAGAATGCTGTAGAGGGGGCTTATTGGGCAGGATTCGGTACCGCTGGCCAAAGATGCACAAGTCTCGGTAACCTAATTGTGCACGAAGATATCTATGAGGATTTTATGGAGAGATTCATGGAAAAGGTTCGTAGTACAAAGATTGGTGATTCGATGAGTAACGATGATGTTCTTTATGGCCCGATGCTGTCTGAGAAATATGCATTGGATTTTCTTGATGGGTTGGAAATGTGCGAATCAAGCGGGGCGACACGGATTTACGGAGAGGGGCGAATAACAGCAGACTCATCCCCCACGGGTTTCGTTGCTGACGCTGACAGCGGAGTATACATGTGGCCTCACGTGTATGTGGACGTCACAGATGAGATGGAATGCTTCCATGAGGAGCTTTTCGGGCCTGCAGTCACGGTCGTCAAGGCCAAGGATTTCGATCATGCACTTTATCTGGCAAATGCATCCCCATATGGACTCTCGAGCGCTATTTACACGAATGACAGGCTAGAGGCATATCGATTCAAAACAGGTATCAAAGCCGGTATGACTGGGATAAACAACTCAACTACTGGAGCTGAGGCGCACCTCCCCTTCGGAGGGGTCAAGGGCTCTGGGAATGGCACCAGGGAATCTGGCATTTGGGTGATTGAAGCATACTCTTACTGGCATGCAGTTAACGATGAGTTATCCGGGAAGCTTCAGTTGGCTCAGATGGATGTTGATGAAATTCACATCGAAGAGGCAGAGGCAGATTACAAATCTCTTGCATGATTTCGAAGTATTTATTGGTATTAAATTCGCAAAAGTTCTATCTTCCTCCGGCCGCTCTCCCACTCATGGCGAAGAGTCCGTGGACAGGCATATTTCTTGCGATATTGATGGTATTATTCTCAACACATCCTCTGTTGGTTGATTCGGGGTCACAAACAGAAACCGAGATTCACTCGGATGAGATTCGCCTAGGAACCATCGCCAACAACTCTCCTGGCCAAGTGCTGGGCCACATTGATACCCATGACTCACTGTCAATCGGGAGGCAATTCGCCTGCGCTGTCACCGAGAACTCCAGCGTAGTATGCTGGGGCAGGACAGATTTCGGTCAAACCGGAATCGGAGTCACGGGCACTAACGTCTACCACAACATGACCTATGTTGACGCATTGAACGGAATGGGCATTGTAGAGGTCTCGGCACACCTAGACCACGCATGTGCCCTTACGTCCCAGGGAGCCGTCTACTGCTGGGGCAGCAACGTCGATGGCCAGATCGGCAACGGGCAAATCGGGGGGAACGTGCTCGTCCCGACTCAGCCCCTATTGCCACAGGGCGTCGTCGCAAAATCACTCTCGCAGGGACCGAGTTCCCATACCTGCGCAATCAGCACCGATGGCGACCTGTATTGTTGGGGACTCAACAGCCGGGGGCAGGTTGGCAATGGGCAGTTATGTGCTAATTGGGGTACCACCTACACCAACCCATGCAGTTATGCCAACACAGGAATACTGGTCCCAGAATTAATCAACATGCCAACGGGGGTCACTGTTACGTCCGTCAGCGTGGGAGGCGAGCACACGTGTGCCACGGGCAGTGATGGCGGGGTGTATTGCTGGGGGTCCGACATGAATTGCAGGGTCACTGGCGGGGACAGCGTTTCCGATGACCCCATAACAGGGAATCAGGGTTGCAACTACTTTCACCATACACTCAGCCCGAGAAAGCTAACGATGTCAAACACGGAAGTCACAATCCAGGATACAGCAAACCTATCGTTCGTTCAGGCGGTCAGCGGTTGGGTGTTCTCCTGCGCGATGACCAACTCGGGTGACGGAGTTTGCTGGGGCGCCAACACGGAGAGCCAGCAAGGGATTGGCAACAACAGCAACCTGGACTTCGCCGTGGTACCAACTCTGATCCAAGGACCCTCGGGAGAGAGCATGACGAGCATGTCCGCCACTACCGCCCAAGCGTGCGCGATGTATGACCAAACCGGGGCCTACTGTTGGGGCGACAACTGGGGCGGCAACACGGGGGACTATGATGGTTCGAACGCCGTGTTATGCAACTACTCAGGCCAGGAAAATGGTGGCGGCAATGTAAATTGTCAGGATCGTGTAGCGCCCCATCAGGTCTACACGGGTGGGAATTACGCAGCAGTGGTCATGGGTGCTGCGAACGCATGTGGCTTGGACGCCTCAAACGACATCCACTGCTGGGGCGCCTACGCATGGAACAACGTGAACCAGACCCAGCATCATGTCTTGTGGGGAACTCGGGTCCCGGAACTAATGCAGCTCCCTGGAACGGCGAAGATAGCATTGGACGACCTTGATTCGGACAATGACGGGCTCAACTCCCCATTCGACCTATGGCCCGAGGGCTGTCCATCCGGGTGGTATCAAGACGCGCCCAACTCCTGCGATGAGTCCCCGCCCGGGCACTATGCAGAGGAGAGTCTGCCGTGGAACCTAGTCATCTGTGAGAGCGGTACCTACCAACCCAACGGAGGACAAACATCCTGCATAGACTCAACCCCGGGCTACTATGTTCCGGACGAGGGTGCATTATCGAAGATCATATGCCCTGCTGGGTCTTACCAGCCCAACGCTGGATCCTCGACCTGCATCCTGGCAGATCCTGGATATATGGTGAACACGCCCGGTAAAATAGATCAAACTGCATGTAATGCTGGAAGATTTTCGTCTGTGGGCGGATCAACGGAGTGTGTCAGGGCGCAGCCTGGTTTCTATGTATCAGGTAGCGGATCAGCAGAAGAGGTTCCATGTCCGCCTGGATCGTATGCGCCTGCCCAGGGATCGATATCGTGCATCTCGACTTCTCCCGGACAGTATACCGACGCTCCAGCTTCAACCCAGCCGGTCTCTTGTGATCCGGGTTCCTACCAACCTGACTTCGGTCAAAGTTCGTGTCTCCTGGCTCCTGCTGGGAATTATGTCTCAGAATCGATGGCTTCGTCTTATCAACCATGTCTCTCGGGTCACTACCAATCTGCCGAAGGGATGACTGGATGCGCAACTACGCCTCCAGGGACATACACGCCAGGAGCATCATTCACTGCGCCTGTAGATTGTCCTGCGGGTACATATCAACCATCAGTAGGGGCAGAGAGGTGCATCGATGCGATGCCTGGCAACTATGTTGCTTCAGAAGGGGGCGTTGAGGCGATTGAATGCTCTCCAGGAACATATCAACCCCAGTCGGGACAATCTACGTGTTTGGAAGCTGATGCTGGGCATTACATCACCCTGAGGGCGGCGAAAAGTCAGATGCCATGCCCAGTAACTACATTCCAACCTCAAACTGGTCAGACAGCCTGTCTAGACGTCGAGCCCGGCCACTATGCAGATGGGGTTGGGGCGATGGCCCAAACGCCTTGCGATGCAGGCGAATATCAACCCTCTAGCAAGTCGACGAACTGCAAAATCGTCCCTGCCGGACATTATTCAGTCGGCATGGGCTCCATTGATTTCATCGCATGCACGCCAGGGACCTATCAGCCGACATCAGGAATGTCGGGTTGTGTAGATGCTGATCAAGGCAACTATGTAGGAGAGTCGTCTCAACTGATTCAGACGCCTTGCTCAAAAGGAACTTATCAACCATCGACTGCGTCCTCCGAATGCTTGAGTGCTGATGCAGGATACTTCGTGGAATCAACAGGTGCCACAGAACAGACGCCCTGTGAAGCGGGATCCTATCAGCCTGTTGAAGGGCGATCGAACTGCATATATTCGTCAATCAACAACTATGTTCCAGAGGCCGGATCAGCAGTACAGACAGCATGCCCATCAGGAGAGCACCAGCCCACCCTAGGTCAAACCGGCTGTGTTGAGAAAGAGGATGAGGGGGGGCTTCTCCCTGGATTCTCTTCTTTCTTCGCCCTCATGGCGCTAGTGGGTGCTGCATCGATGATCACTTCTCGTAAGCAGAACTGAGTCGTTATCATGGTCGGTGGTGCGCACGCCGGGACTTGAACCCGGGTAACGAGGTTGGGAACCTCGTATCATAACCGCTAGATCACGTGCGCTTGGGATATCCGATTGTACCTGCGGTCATGAATACTGGGGTACGGGGTTCAGCCATGTTGAAGCACTAGTTAGCATCCGGACGTATCATGGAAGTTTCTAGAGAGTTGGTTCGTACAGTGGTATTCGTACTTGGTCCAATGGTTCTTGCATCATATGTTATTGGAGTTCGGAGGATGGACGATCCAATGGAATTATGGGGCGGTATTCCTGAATCCTGGAGAAGTCTCAACGTAATGTGCATGTTCATTGCTGCCGCTGGTTTTCTGATTGCCTGGTGGCAGCTTCTCTTTGGATGGGATGTCGGTGTTGTCGAGTCGACAGGGTGGCCATGGAGCGGAGAAGTTTCAGATGGGGGTCATGGACGAATACTCATCGCCTTCCTCCTGATACTGATACCATCGATGCTATGGCTCGAATTGACTCGCATACACATACAGAATGATTCTTCATTCACTCAGTGGATCGTTATTGCAAACCTCTGGCTTGTGGTGTCTGGCAACGTACTTTTGATTCTCTTTGGATGGAGTGCATGGAGCGGAGGTGCCAGTGGGACGGATGTACTCCCTCTGCTTGGGGGCCTTATGCTCGGAATTCAAGTGATAGTGAACGATGGGATTCTCTGGGTCTGGAAATATCCATGGTGATTCACGGAAAGAGTGGTTCCCCGCATTCCGGACATGGTAAACCGGGTAAGAACGCGCCCGGCATATGTCCACAATTGAGACAGATCGAAGAAGTGATTTCTCCCATTAGAGGCCCTCTACAACCTTTTCCTCACTTCATCATTCATCAAGTTGATGCAGACTGAAAATGGTCAGCCTTATGCAGTGCCTATCCAGAGGAATAGCGGGGCACTGGTGATGAGAGGGTACCAACGTCTGCCCCTCGTGAAGGGTTTTGGCAAAACACAGAGGATTGACAACTGGTGGAATCAGCCTGCGATAATGGCTGCAGCGCTCGGAATGGCGATGCTCTACACGGGACTTAGGGTGATTGTACTGGACGGCAGCATCCACTATGAGAATCATCGAGTTACTTCCCCGATATTCTCTCCAGACGTATTACATTTATTCCACATTACTAATCATCCAGGTTGGATGAATTCTGCAATGCTGATTCTATGGATACCGTTTGGATTCAGAGGAACTTGTTACTACATGCGAAAGGTGTACCACCGGACCTTCTTTCAGAATCCTACAGCATGCATGGTTGCGAAACCTGAGATTAATCATGGAATTGGTTACTCGGGGGAAAGAGGTGTCTTTATCATCAACAATATTCACCGTTATATGCTATATCTTGCAGTAATCATCCTCTCGATGAAATACTACGATGTGGTTCACACGATGAGGTTCGACGGATCCTGGGGATTTTCCATGGGCACCCTGATACTCGCATTCGAATCCTTTCTACTGACTATGTACGTAATCTCATGTCATGCATTCAGACATCTTTTTGGTGGTTCTCTTGACCAGTGGCGAGGGGGTATTTCCTCCATAGCTGGATGGTTATTCAGATTCTCAAGTCGCCATAATGCAAGCCATAATCTCTGGTTTTGGACGTCTCTTGCAATGGTTTTCCTGGGAGATATATTCGTTCTTTCAGTTGCTGAAGGTCTGATTAGCGATCCTAGTTTCATAATGAGGTGATTGATTGTACGATTACGAGTGTCACGAACATGATGTTGTGGTAATTGGGGCAGGTGGGGCTGGACTCAGGGCTGCTATTGAAGCCAGTTCCATGGGCGTCAGTGTTGCATTGATCTGTAAATCGATGTTGGGTAAAGCGCATACTGTGATGGCTGAGGGAGGTGCAGCTGCTGCACTTGCTAACAAGGACTCACGCGATTCATGGAAGACGCACTTCCGTGATACGATGAAGGGTGGAAAATACCTCAATGATTGGAGGATGGCGCGTATCCATGCTCAAGAAGCTCCTGATCGGATTAGAGAGCTTGAGACGTGGGGGGCCGTATTCGATCGGACTCGCGAAGGGCGAATCAATCAGCGAAATTTTGGTGGGCACACATACCCTAGGCTTGCACATATCGGAGATGCTACCGGACTCGAAATAATTCGTACCCTTCAAGAAAAAGGAGTCCATATGGGAATGGATGTTTTCATGGAATTTACAGTGTGTAGATTATTCACATCTGACGGGCGGATATCCGGGTGTCTGGCATATGATAGGCAGAGAGGAAGGGCTCATGTCTTCAAGGCGAAAACTATCGTACTTGCCACTGGAGGAATAACTCGATGTTGGTCAGTATGCTCGGGCTCTTGGGAATATACAGGGGATGGTCATGCATTAGCATATTGGACAGGTGCAGAAATGGGCGACATGGAATTCGTTCAGTTCCACCCGACAGGCATGATATGGCCGCCAAGCGTTCGTGGCATACTAGTTACCGAGGGAGTAAGGGGAGAGGGGGGCATGCTAAGAAACTCAGAAGGAGATCGTTTCATGTTCAACTATGTCCCTGAGATGTTCAGGAAGGAGTTTGCAGATACTGAAGAAGAGGCTCTGGCATGGGTTGAAGAAGTAATATCGGACAAACAGGCTACGAACAGAAGACCTCCAGAACTTCTGACGCGCGATGTAGTTGCCAAGGCAATTAACAGCGAAAAGGCAGCAGGCCGTGCAAGTGAGCATGGGGGGGCGTATCTGAATATATCTTGGCGGCCGGCTGATCAGGTTCGGAAGAAATTGCCTGGGATGTATCATCAATTCAAGGAGCTTGCAGGAGTCGACATAACAAAGCAGGCGATGGAAGTAGGGCCGACAGCACACTATGTGATGGGGGGCGTTAAGGTGGATCCTGAGTCCCAAGAGTCGACTGTTCCAGGACTGTATGCCGCAGGGGAGTCTGCAACGGGATTGCATGGCGCTAACAGATTGGGTGGGAACTCCCTTTCCGATCTTGTGACATTTGGGCGGAGAGCAGGACTGTATGCTTCGAAGTCGGCATCTGCTATGGACGCATGGGGAGAAATAAAAGAAGATGAAATACAAGATGGAATCGATCATATGATGGCTCCATTGAATCGCGAAGGAGGGGAAAATCCGGCTTCTATTGTGCATGATCTTAGAGAGATGATGCAAGAAAAGGTAGGGATAATCAGAACTCGGGATCAGTTAGTAGAGGCGTTAGATGATCTTGAAGCGTTTAGGGTTCGTTCGCAATCCTGTTCACCCGGAGGAGGGGTGATTTACAATCCAGGTTGGCATCAGGCTCTCGAACTAGAGGCAATGATTGATGTAAGCCAAATGTGTACTCTTGCAGCACTGGAGCGAGAAGAGAGCCGTGGCGGCCATACACGAGATGATTTTCCGATTCCTGACCATGATTCATGGGGCAAAGTAAACAGCGTAATTACGAAAGATTCGGATGGCAATATGAAAATTGAGCACAGGAGTTATCCGCCGATTCCAGATGAGTTGAAACAATTACTCGATTCTGATGACCTGGATGGTGACTCATGATGAAGAAGCAAGTGACGTTCCGAGTATTCAGAAGCCATACAGGGGAACGACCCTATGCCAGTCATCCGAGAACTGAATCATCAGTCGGTAAAATGTCCGATTATGAAGTCGAATATGATGAGGGGATGGTTGTTCTGGACGTCATCCACAGAATACAAGCAGAACATGCTCCTGATTTGGCATGTCGTTGGAACTGCAAAGCGGGGAAGTGCGGCTCTTGCTCTGCAGAGGTCAATGGTAAATCTCGTCTGATGTGCATGACTAGAATGTCAGACATCATGGAAGAGACGCCGGAAAATGAACCGGTTACTGTGCGTCCGATGCAAGGTTTCCCAATAATTCGGGATCTAGTCACTGATGTTAGTTGGGCTTATGAGATGAATAAGAAGATGGTTCCTGTAAATGGTCCTGACAAACTTGACTGGGAATTCAATCAGAACGAAGCAGATAGGATTCAGGAGTTCAGACAGTGCATAGAGTGCATGCTATGCGTGAATACGTGCCACGTTCTCAGAGAACATGAAAAATTTGATGAGTTTGCAGGCCCGAGATTCTTTGTGAGAATGGCAGGGCTAGAGATGCACCCCCTTGATACTGAAAGTCGTATTCCTCAGATCAAAGAAGACTTCGGCATAGGCTATTGCAATATCACAAGATGTTGTACTGAAGTATGCCCTGCGGGAATAAACATAACAGATAATGCGATTATACCCCTCAAAGAAAGAGTCGTGACAGAGTACTATGATCCAATTGCAATGATTGCCAGGAAGATCGGAATCAAGCGTTAGACCGACAGAAGGTCTTGATTTGTCGATAATGGGTTGGTATCCCTCGAGAGCAAACGCCCTCGAGGGTGTTGCGTGATTCTAGCCTATGATTGAGGCAGGTTTAGGCACTCAAAGGCGCCTGATACCTGACTTCTTCACATTTGCTTTCTTGATCTTAGCCGGAAGCCATGCAGGGCCAGAAGATGGCCTGTCTACCATAGACACTGAGCCGGAGAAACAGTGGACCCTGTTGGTTCCCCTCTCCCTCAGCTCAATGCTGGTATGTCCTCGAGTTGCGGCCTTTAGGGCAGCTCCTCGGGGTTGCTTCGAAACGAACACGTGGTCCGAATCGCTTCCGTCTTTATTTAGCAGTACGAAGTACTTCTTGTCACTCATGGTACAATACCTCCGACCTACAAGTAGGCTTTTGCATATATATCCGTTTCCCCGATTTCGATTGACTGCGAGGCTGAGAGTGTTAAAATTGGGATTCCGGAGGAGGAAAAAAACGTCTTTTGGGCTTCTAAAATTCAGCGCACGCAAGGGTCTTTGTGGTCGTCACGCCGCTTATCGAGCGTATACTCTCAACCACCATTCTGGCTATATCGCCGACTGAATCTGCCTCGACCTTAACAATGAGATCATGGTCGCCAAATAGGACGTTTGCCTCGGATACAAAATCCATTTTTGATGCCACCTTGTGGACCTCTATTTCAGATCCCGGTTCAACGTTGATCAGCACGAATCCTGTTGCCATGTGGGGTAATGACAGTATCAAAGTCATGAATGCTTCGTAAAATTATCACTTTCAGTCGATGGGGATATAGGTCGGAGCCGGTTCGGCCGGCTGTATGGCTGACACCATCATCGTGAGAGAATGCCTGCATGGGCAAGTTCGCGTAATGTACGGAGATCTCACAAAAGAGGATGGCGACGTGCTAGTAACGCCTGCAAATAATCGCCTCGCAGGCAGAGAAGGCGTCGATGAAATGGTCCATCAAGCCGCTGGTCCCGAGCTTCGGGAGCATACTCATGGAATCGCAGTTGAGCGGCGGAAGGAGAATCTCCCGCCCTGTGGTGTCGGTGAAGCAGTGGTGACCCCCACATTCTCACTTCCGCATGGAAGTCTTGTCCACGTGGTTGGACCTGATTGTCGACGTCCGACACAGGACAGTGATCGAAGAGAGCTTCTGAAAGCAGCCTATGCATCGCTGTTCGAGAAGATCGAGGGAATAGAGAATCGAGATACGATTGTTCTCCCGCCTCTTAGCATGGACATATTCCAATATCCTCATCGCGAAGGTGCAAGGATGACGATGGAGATCGTTCTCGCATGGATGGATTCTGGAGATGATCCTGGAGTTAAGAAAGTCAAAATCATCACTCAAGAGTCGAATTTCATAACGAATATGAAGACGGTGTACAGAGAATCTGAGGATCGGTTCCCTGGTGTCGATCGTACGAGAGAATATCGGCGTGGCCTGATTGATTAGTTGGCTGCAGCTCGATTGGAATGTGCCTTTATGGCTTCATGCATAGACATACGGCCAACGGCTACTGCCTTAGCAAGGGATCTTGGAATTGTAAGCCTGCCCTCGGATATTGTGCGAGATCTCCTCTGAATCTCCCTTAGTTCTCCATCTGTTGGATCGACTACTAATCGCTGAATGACTCGAGTTCCGATTTTTCTTGCTATTCTTGCAGCCGAAGCTGAATGATTGTGCCTTGATCCTCTTGATGTTCTTCTCTCATCGACAAATTCGACAATATGGCCTCTTGCCAGACATACGTTGGCAAGTCTTCTTGCAATGGTTCGTGAGCCATCGCCAACGCGGACAACGTGGGTTTTTGGAGAAATATTCTCAACAATTAACCCTATCTGGTCAGGTGCTTCATCTACTGACTCAAGTTGAATTGCCCCCAACAATTTACCACAGGATATCCATGCAAGACCGGGCCTAGGGCCGGAATCTACACCAAAGACGAGATGCTTGACGGGCACCATTGGGCCTAAAATGGCTGAAGATATCGCTGTCTCTAAGTTATCAACAGTACAGGCTACTCCTCGAGAGTCATGCTGTGACTCGACCTCAGAAGGCGTTCCAAACCATATTGGCATTGAAGCGGGAACCGGATCTTCTGGAGCGAGTTGTATCGGCCTTATGCCAGATGAGCGAAGTGCATCGATCAACCTGTATGCAAGTTGGTAATCCCGAGTGCGGATACCTGCACATTCCACGATGAGGGTTGTGACGGAGACGGTGTTCAAGCCTTGCTGTGGATAATCCGTCGCAGATGTAAAAATCTGCCATTATATGGAATTAACAATCCTCGATGACCGGTGTCGTCATTAGCCCACCCGTTACGATTACCAGTATGAGCGGCCCATATGAGCGGGAATTGCGATCTGTCTTGGCAGGGGAGAAAAAGGGCATAATTGCGATTACGAGATCGTGTAATGAAGTCGAGAGGGCTCGGGCTATGCAAGCATGTGAGAGGCCATTTCTTGTTGTCAGGGCACCAGGCAGTGGTTCTGAAGGCACTGGTGATTTACTCGTTCTAAGAGGAGACGTTTGCTTTCCGATAGAGGTCAAGTCATCCAAAGTTAGCAAAATATACCTGTCAGGCAGAACAATGACGCAATACGAAGCTTTTCAGAAAACTGGTGAGCGTTGTGGCCTTCTGCCACTCTACGCCTTTAGATTGAAAGGCGTAAGGGGAGATAGTTGGAGAATATTTTCTGTTCCTGTGGGGGGTTTAAGGGGGAAAATGAGGTTGATAGCAAATCGTGTGCCTGAACTTCCCCTGACACGGAATGGAGCCCCACATCTTGACTGGGAGAAGGGGATGCCGCTGAATGGATTCATCGCAATGATCTGTCGTTCAGACGGTTCCAGGCCAGCCTTGGACATCAATCTTTGAGTTCATTCTCAATTTCTTCTATGATCTTCTTCGTCTCATTTATTTCGGATTTTGATATATCGAGATTGATTCTTTCCAGTCGCGCTGATACCGCATCACGCTCTTTTTTTATCCGATTCAAAATTCTCTTAGCGCGCTTGCCATCGCCATCCATGCTATTGCCCCAGTTACTGTGAACTTGGGTGTTGCTATTCACACGACATATTGAAGCAGGGGCCCATTTGCAGGAAACCATGGAGAATCAACCGATAGGCACGAATCAGATTCTCCTATTGCTTGGAATAGCTCTTCTTACGTTAAATGGAGTGTTTTCTCTTTTCATTGGATTTATGCTCTCGATGTGGTATGTTAGTATCATTATTCTAGAGCATCGGGGCGTTCTGGATAAATGGAATTCAACTAGGGTACTTGGCCTGATACTTATGATTAGGACCAATCGAGGGAAGAAGGCCGCAGAATGGATTGCTCGTCCTCGACGTCTTTGGCGTATTTTTGGAGAGTTGTCCATATGGCTCTGCTTCAGTGTCATGATTCTGCTAATTTTCGGCATCCTGGCAAGTGCTCTTGAAACTGCAAGGGCTCCAGCCGAGCAGCAAGTTCTCCCTGCTACAGACATACTTTTCATCCCCGGAGTGACGAGTTTCGTACCAATATTCTGGCCTCTTCTAGCACTAATCGTAACAGTAGTGATTCACGAATATGGACATGGACTTCAGGCAAGGGCCCATGGAATGCGGATTCGAAGTTTTGGAGTGCTTCTCGCGGGGATCATTCCAGTCGGAGCTTTTTATGAGCCAGAGCAAGAAGAAATTCGAATCGCGCCATCGCGTGAAAGGCTTCGACTGTTCGCAGCCGGGCCATCGATCAATATCGTTTTGACATATGTTCTGGTCATCTTGCTGGCTGGGGCGTCGCACAGCCTAATAGCAACTGAAAAGGGAGTTTATGCAGTAGGTATTGTAGAAGGCTCAGGAGCCGAAGAGGCAGGACTCCTGCCGTATGAATTGATTATGCAAGTCGATGATATTGCTCTTGAGAATCCAGAAGATTTGACCAATATACTTGATGCACATGTGGCGGGAGACACCCTCCTTCTGACAGTCGGAACTAATCCATTCTATGGGCCGATGGAAACTAGAACAGTGGAAGCAACACTCACTGACAAGAAAGCCTACTATTATGAATTGTGTGGGGAAGATTCGGAATGCAAATCTAACGTTGACCAGGCAGGGATAGAAGGTGGAGAGGGTTTTCTTGGAGTTAGCGGCATAAGATCTGCAGATAGTGCCGCTCGAGTATATGGACTCCCATTTGAGGAGGGTCTGACCATGGGGCAGCGTGCAGTTTTGGTAGCCTTGTCCCCCTTGCTATTTGGAGCGATTCCGATCCAGAACCAAGGACAGACGATGGTACTGCAGGAGAGGGCTTTCCTGAGTGCTGGAGAAGGCCTGATTCCATCTATATTGGGAACAGTTGGGATGTTGGGACTCTTTGACTTCCTATTCTGGATAATGTGGATCAGTTTCCTTCTTGGTGTTGCAAATCTAATACCTCTGATACCTTTTGATGGAGGGCATATGGTTAGAGATGCAGGACATATAGTGGCAAGGAAGATTATGCGTGGTTCTAATCCCTTGAAGATTGAACGTCTCGCTGATAGATTGAGTGGTTACAGCAGCCTACTCGTCCTCGCCTTGGTTATGATCCCCATCATTCTGCCCCGATTCTTCTAGATCGGTTCTAAATGAGTCGATGATGAGGGGTGCAGTGATTATGCCGCCTATTACTAATGCAAGTTTCATCCAGCTAGATGACGGCACTGCAGGCCATGCTCCAGTCGTTAGAAGTTTTATTGATCCGAGCCAAGGGATTTCAGTGGAAGCGATACCAATAACCCACTCGTCTTTGACAGCGAGAACGGGGTTACCATTCTCATCCTTGAGTCCTTGACTCATTATGTACTGGTCTGAAGCATCTCTATCTGTGGCTCTGAGTTGATCGATCCTGCATCCGTTCGATTTTTCATTATCTCCTGTTGTGAGATATCCCTCGTGGCTAGGTATCCATCGATCGATTCTCAGACTTCCGCCGTGGGGATAGCATTCGTACTGAAGGACCACGGATATCTCATCCACGCCTCTTAAATCGGTACCTGGTACATCCCATCCACCAGATTCATTCTTAATCGCCTTGAGTATGGCTCTGTGGATCACCGGAGTGTCACTTCCGCCATTCTTCTTGTAGATGATGACATCCCCCGGCATACCGTGGCTTTCATACCCTTGATGGGGATTGCCTTCCTGCATTGACTCGGCGAATGTTATGATTCGATCTGCTCTTTCTGGAGCAGTTACCAAGATGAGGTCGCCAGCGTCTATAGCTCCTATCTCACCATCCTCTGAATGAATCATGGAATTGCTCTCAACCACTACAAGAGGGGGCCATGATCCGGTGATGGCCCACAAGCCGGACAGTATGATGACGACCAATGAAATGGATATCATTGCCTCCCTGACTATCGACGATGTCATCTCAATCCACATCCTCTTCAATAGAATTAGCAGGGGTCGTCATCCACAATAACATCGAAAGTGCGAGTACGATTACTGCGCTAACAGAATCGATATGCGGTGGAGGGTGGGTTTGTACTGGATTCCCGATAAGCATGTCATTTAACGAACGAGAAGAAGCGTCAAAACCGCCGAATAACGATTCAAACACTATGATTGTGAGTAAAAAGAACGTGAGGGAGATTAGTGCTCTGTGGGTTTCCAATTTCTTCAGAGCGTTGAGTCGAGGGAGAATAACTGAAATCTTAGACCGCGGATTGGACCACCATGAAATTGACTGTGCACTGTTTTTTGGACGTTCACTCCATCTACGATTCGGTTTAATCTCAAGATTACGATACACGTCTAATAATCTAGATCTGTATCCGGCTCCAAGCGCCTCTGCCGCATCCTCAGCCTCTTTCCTGCGCCTGATTACTTCAGTTCTGGAATCCAATGCACAAATCTCTTCGAAGGTATCCCTCAGTGACAAGTAGGCGAAAAACTCGGGAAGCAGGAAGAAGCACCCTACGCCACCGATGATGAGGCACGCCCAACTGAATGGGACCAGAGACGAAGTTGCTGGGTCAGTTGCTCCTCCGAGCATCAAGAATAGGAGTCCCCAGCCCATAGCACCAGCAAATAAGATCGATGTATAGGCCGTGACGGAGTAGTGTATGTCTGGATTTGCCCTCCACCATTTTCGAATCCTCTGAGTCGGCGACAGGCGGGCCACATCACTGGGCAGGGTAATTGGGATTAGGGCCTTCCGGGACTTCGAGTCTGACGAAGAGGGCTTTTCTGCCTAGTCTCCAGCGACCTGGCATGGCAGGCAAGACGATCGAGCTTGAGGCCCGGGTATCTGACCTGCTTCAGGGGCTTGAATGGGACCCGACGCCGATTCAAAGAGAGAGTGAGGGAGTCCTCCTTTCGGGTAAAGATGCTCTACTGGTGGCCCCCACGGGCAGTGGGAAAACAGAGGCGGCAGTGATACCCCTCGTTTCTAGGGCCCTTGATCAAAATTGGGAGCCTCTATCCATCCTCTACATAACACCCCTAAGGGCACTGAACAGAGACATGGATAAGCGACTTGGACCATTCCTTGAACCTCTGGGGCTAGATGTTTCATTGAGGCACGGTGATACGAGTAAATCAGAACGTGCTAGACAATCGAAAAATCCGCCACACATGCTGATCACGACCCCTGAAACTGCTCAAATTATGCTACTTGGCTCTAGATTGCGAAGGCATCTTGCCAAGGTTCGTGCGATAGTTATCGACGAAGTTCACGATTTGGCGGGGTCCGAGCGTGGTTCTCAGCTTCTTGTGGGAATAGAAAGAATTCGTGCATTGTCGAAAAGAGACATCCAAATTGTGGGGTTGTCAGCGACAATAGGTAATCCCGACGAAGTGGCAAGATGGTTTTCGAAAGATGCTGTTGTTGTCAAAGGACCGTCTCCTAGAACAACTGAAGTACGGGTGCATGTCGAACAATCGACACCTGAAGATGAGGCGCTTGCTGTTACTTGGAATGTATCTCCAAGGGCGATATCTTCCCTTAGAAGACTGTCTCATCTTATCGGGAAATCATCGCCGGCCCTTGTCTTCGTAAATTCAAGATCAAATTCTGAGACAGTCGCACAGAGGATGCTCAAGATTGCTCCCGAAATTGAAATCGGAGTCCATCATGGAAGTCTCGCTGCAGATTCTAGAGAGGAAGTTGAGGAAGCACTGAGAAGAGGAGGGATCGATGCTATGATCTGTACATCAAGCCTAGAGCTCGGAATAGACGTTGGTTCGATTCGTGCTGTGCATCAGCTACAATCCCCGAGAAGTGTGGACAGTTTACTGCAACGAATTGGAAGATCTGACCACAGAGTCGGAGGAACAGGCAGAGGTGAAGTCCTCGTATGGGAAGATGATGACGTGGGGGAATCTGCAGTAATAGCCAGAAGAGCCTTGGAAGGAGACATTCCAGATGTAGAATGGCGTACTGATCCTGCAATAGTTGCTGCTAACCAACTTATGCAGATGGCAATGCAAGAAAGTGTTGTCTCGATCGAAGAGGCGCATACAGTGCTGACTTCTGCCTCGATATTCCAGAAATGGGGCATTGAAGATACTCTTGCTACTCTGAAAGTATTAGACGATCGATGGCTCCTGAGATTATTCGATAATCCTCCGGAATCAGATATTATCTCTTGGAGTCCGAAGATATGGGAAGTGATTTATTCAGAGATTGAGGACAAGTCGATTCCGAGTATTAGGCCCTCTTCATCTGAGGACATAGAACCCGCACAGATTGAGATGTGGAAGAAAATCATGATTCCAAGACTTCCGAAGAAGATTTCCAAAGGTTGGTTTCAACCGGCTGGGAAGTTGATGTCAACAAGGACTCAACATTACTCGATGATTCCTGATGAGTCATTATACAGAATCCGTGATGTTGTAAGTAGGAGAGTACTGGGCACCGTGGATGAGGCGTTCGTTCTATCTCTTGGCTCTGATGGAAGCGAAGAGGGAGCAGGGAGGCCGAGAACATTTGTCATGGCAGGCCGAACTTGGCAGATCATCGATGCCGACCCTGAGAAAAATGAGCTCACTGTTGCTCCTATCTCAGAAATTGGCAATGCACCAGTGTGGTCCGGAGAATTACCCCCCGTACCAAGAGAAGTTGCTCAGGAGGTGGGGCAACTTAGGAGAAGTGTCGCTGAAATGACCGGTTCCCTAGAAGAGCGGGGGGGCATCATTCCCTTCGACAGATATCCTCTCTCGAATGAGGCTGCATCGGGCTACATACAATCTGTCATGGATCATCTTGATTCTACAGGCCACATACCGGATGATCTCAAGCTAACTCTTGAGGTAAGGGAGCATGCAATCGTATTGAATTGCTGTCGGGGTTCCAAGATCAACGAAACTCTAGCACATTTCATCCAAGCAATGGGGTCGGCACTCGGAGGTTCTACGGGGATGGCCGTGATTGACCCCTATCGAATATCATTCAAGATACCAAGGGTAGATGCTGGGCATATCGAAGAATGGTTGAGAGGAACCTCCCCCTCTGCTCTTGAAGCAATTCTGAGAATGACTATCCCGAATGGTAGAGCGATTAGAGCCAGATTTGTACAGGTTGCCCGGAGATTCGGAGTACTGAGAAAAGATGTGGATCCTAGAAGAGTGAATATCGAAGGCATGATGAAACGATATTCGGGTACACCAGTAGTCGAAGAAACTCTATCCAAATTATTCTATGAAAGAATGGACATAGAAGGGACGATGGATCTGATGTCAGACATTCAGAACGGTCGTGTTTCTATTGTGGTTACAGGCCCGGGGCCCCTTGGCCAGTCTCCTCGTTCTGAACGAGATATGCTACTCCCTGCCTGGAGCGATAAAGATCTGAGAGAGCGTCTCGAGACAAGGCTTCTTTCAGAACGATGCGTCCTGATATGTATCAACTGCTCATCCGTCGAGAGGAAACGTGTCGGACGTCTTGAGAATGGGGCCGGTGATTGTTCTGTGTGTGGTGGCGCGATGAGATGCTGTGCTCCAGAAAGAATGGAGAATATGCTATCTGGATGGGTCTCGAGTCGGGATCCCAAGGATCGCGGCCGGGTTCAGAAAAATGCCGAATTAATACGCAATCATGGGTTTGAGGCGATATTGTGTCTCATGGCCCGAGGTGTGGGTGAAGAAACTGCTACGCGTATTCTAAGATCCCATGCTGGAAAGACTCGAACTAAACTTTTGAGATTGATACATAATGCTGAGATTGAATATGCCCGTACTAGACGATACTGGTCTTGACGCAATCGCTATTCGGGTGATGTGGCTCCGAAGAGCATGCTGATTGGCCTCACAGGAAGGAATGCCTCCGGTAAGACCACTGTGGTTCAATGGTTCTCTGAACGTGGATTTGTTGCTGAATCATGCTCCGATTCGATTAGAACGTGGTTGGCAGAAAGAGGAGTAGAATCAACCAGAGAGAATCTAATCGAGGGTGGAAGAGAATTGCGTAGACAAGGCGGCGGCGGCATTTTAGCTGAAATGCTCCTTGAACGTCTCAACGGCAAGAATGCCGTCATCGATTCAATACGTACTCCGGCGGAGGTGAATGCTCTTCGTCAGAGAGAAGACTTCATTCTAATCGAGGTTATAGCCAATCCGAGAATACGATGGTCCAGAGCGAAAATCAGATCAAGACCTGGTGACCCATCCAGTGAAGCAGAGTTCATAGAATCAGAAAAAAGGGAATTGGAAGCTACTGATCAAGCCGGTCAGGCACTTATCGCAACTGCAGCCATGGCTGATTTCAAAATCGAGAATGATGGCGATCTGGAATCTCTAGGAAGTAAATTGAATCAGATCGTGTCTGATATTTCATGATCAGGCGGTTCTAATAACCACGCCAGACTCTCGCAATAGAGCCATAGAGCGCTCGAAATCTTCCTTCCATCGGCCTGGAATTTCAAGACCAGAAGGGATAACCACCTCGGATATACCTGCTTGAATTAGGCTTCTTGCACATCGTGTGCATGGGGGCCAGGTCACATAGGCAATGCAATCTTTGAGAGCGAGTCCAATCCTTGCTGCGTGCATGATCGCGTTCTCTTCAGCATGGCATATGAGCGGGTACTTGAGATCCCTGTCGGATAGTCTCTCATCTGTATCGGCGATCCCTCGTGGAAAGCCGTTGAAGCCTGTCGATCTAATCTCCCTGTCTGGACCGACAACGACGCACCCGACCTTTGTTGAAGGGTCCTTACTCCAGTCCGATATATGGGTTGCAAGACTTAGGAAACGTCCGTCCCACTTCTGGCTCATACCCTTTCCTCATGCACTCCTAGTCAAGAGTGTTCCCGAGGGGGATGCACTAACAAGGCATTGGAGAGATCATGTTTCAGAGGAGTTAGCACAGACAGCACATCGCCGATCAAATGTATGCTGCCCATGATGAGGAGTTCCACTTTTTTGTCAGATGCACGTTGAAGCGCCTCTTCGAACGCTGACAGAACATTGTCTGCATATGAGTGGCTTATCTTCGTCCCGAAGGAGTCGCCGATCTCTCTTGCAGGATGTGGGGGGAGCCTGCCATGCTCAGGTTCTGCGATTACTGCATGGATGATCTTTCTTGATGTCTCCTCATCCATCAAAGGTGCTAAAATTCCATCTAAATCGTCTTTTTGTGTAAATCCGATCATTATCACAGCATCCCTATCTAGGCGGGCGGCTTCATCACTGATTCCTTCTAAGTTATGCGCTGCACTCAGTCTTACAGCAACATTCCCGGACATATGCACAGTTCCATCTCGTCCAGGCCACCTGATATTTACTGGATCTTTTTCCCAGCCCAAGTGCTGTCCGATCTTGGAAGCCATATTGTACCATTTTTTCCAGGGTTTGTCAGTTGAATTATCCGTATGCAAGAGAAAATCCTGACCTGTCAATCGACGTACTTTTGATTCGATCTCCTCATTATCTGGATCGAACATCATGATTGGGGCGCCTGGGCGATGGATTCCCGCCTTCTCCCTTGCAACATCAACGAGTGTTGGGCCGAGAATTTCAAGATGGTCTTCCGAGATGGTTGTGATGGCGCAAAAATCGGCTTTAACGCATCTTGTGGCATCGAGTCTGCCTCCCAAACCGGTCTCGATTATGGCTCTACTAACTCCTGCTCTCTTGAAAGAAATTAGAGCGACTAGGAATGTCTTCTCATAGTACGTTATCTCGATAGGAGGTGCCTCCTCGCTTGCCCTCCTAACAAGAGCGAGGCATTCGTCGAACTCTTTCTCATCAATCGGCCTTCCGTCGATCCTAGCACGCTCTTCGACATTTACCAAATGGGGCGAGGTGAATAATCCAACCAAATTACCGGAAGCAGCGGCCCTGGCAGCGAGATGTGCGCAAAGAGAGCCCTTGCCATTGGTTCCGGCTACATGGATCGATGGAAATGCGTCTTGGGGATTCGACAAACGTGCAAGAATCTGTCTGACATGAGTTAGTCCGAGCCTCATTCGACGGCGTCCAGGGACGGGAGCGAGCCATGCTCGAAGGTCCTCATGGGTCCAGTGCGCCATGCATCGGGGACGAGCCATCTTGATATGAGCCTAGGCGGTGAGATGGGGTATGTCGGACGTCAAGCACCGGCCCATGGCATGGTCATCGATGCTTGGTATGGCTGGAATGTTCATCTTCACAATATGCACTGGAATTTTCATCCAACCTGCATGGAATTTCGAAGAGGCGAAGGCTTTCGGTGAAGAGGGTTCCACAGAAGCAGCCAACATATTTTTTGAACTGCTCATGATTTTCTTATTCACTGCTGCAGTGATATGGCTTGCTAGAAAGGGGCTTCAAGTCTTGATCAAAGCATTCGTCCTTTTTGCACTCTGGATATCAATGCTTTATGCTACTCTTCCCCTGATTGCACTGATTGGTTCAATTTTTGGAATGGGAGGGCAAGAGCCTTGGAATATGGCGTTTATCGCATCTCCCATTCTCTCCTTGGGTGCGATAATCACGCTATACAAATATCCTGAATGGTGGATTGTGAATGGTGTGGGCATGATCGTTGGTTCGGGGGTGATTGTAATGATCGGCATTAGCTTTGTCCCGGTTCTGATATGCATATTCATGATCGCGGCAGCTATCTATGACTACTGGGCAGTGCATCGCTCCAAACACATGCTTGAACTGGCTGATACAATGATTGACCTCAAACTCCCAGTCGTTCTCGTTGCTCCCAAGGACGCCAATTATAGCTTCAGAAGTGAGCAGGGGAGCATGCGTGACTCAGAATCAATTACTGATAGTTCTGCAGTTCAGCATGATGATGGAGAGGTATCAAAGAAAGGCAGAGATGCGCTTTTCATGGGTCTAGGTGACGTGATCTTCCCAGGCATGCTTGTCATCTCAAGCTTAACTTACATGCCTGAGCTCGGAGGTGAAGTATACAACCCGTATGGCTCGATGTATCTCAGCCAGATATTGGTAGCATTGGGTACGCTCGTGGGGGGGCTGTTCGGATATGCGGCTCTGATGAGGTTCGTTGCAAAGGGGAATGCTCAGCCGGGCTTGCCTCTTCTCAATGGAGGGGCGATCCTGGGGTATATCGTCACCGGAATTATCGTTGTCGGCCCTGCTGCTCTTTGGCAGGACATAACGTTCCTGTGAGTGCTGGAAGCCGAATCCCTCAAGTGGCCCATGGATGACCACGGATTGAGACTGATGCTAGATATCCAGATCTTCCGCGACAATCCGGCCAGCATCCGTGCTGACTTTTCGAAGAGGGGGATCGATGACGATCTCATTGGCGAGGTGATACGTCTAGACGAGTCATGGAGGCAGATTCGATACGAAGTCGACCAACTTCGAAAGGAGAAGAATTCGGCAGCCAGAGGGATTGCTTCAGCGAAGAAATCCGGCGACGAAGACGAGTTCGAGCGTATCATGGACGAGGTATCCAATCTCGGAGAGATGATCGAGAATTTGGAGTCGGATGCAAGGAAGATGATCGAGGAACGCGATGGTATCAGAATGCGGATCCCCAATATCCTTCATCCTGATGTTCCAGTCGGCGAGGATGATCAGAAGAACGTGGAGATTAGCCGGCATGGGCCGGAGAGAGTTTTCAGTTTCAACCCCAAGACTCACAATGAAATCATCGAGGAAAATGGATGGGTCGATCTAGCTCGTGGGGCCAAGGTTGCAGGATCGCGCCAGTACTTCCTGATTGGCGACCTAGCTAGGCTCGAAATGGCGCTCCAGCACTATGCGTCTGACTTCCTCATAGACAGGGCATACACACTCGTACAACCGCCGCTTATGATGAATAGGACTGCATACGAAGGAGTGACTGATCTCTCGGACTTCGAGACGGTCATGTATGGGATAGAACCTGATGGGTACTACCTCATAGCCACGAGCGAGCACCCCCTCACCGCGATGAGGATGGATGAGATAATCGAGCCCTCTGAGCTTCCCATCCGGATGGTTGGTACCAGCCCCTGTTTCCGGAGAGAGGTTGGGGCGCATGGGCTTTCAGACAGGGGGATATGGCGAGTTCACCAATTCACCAAAGTCGAGCAGATTGTGATCTGCAGGCCCGAAGATTCCTGGGCCTTGCATGAGGAGTTGCTCTCCAACGCAAAGGATCTCTGGGATAGCCTGGGACTCCACTACAGAGTTGTTGACATCTGCACGGGAGACATGGGGACAGTTGCCTCAAGGAAGTATGATCTGGAAGCATGGCTGCCCGGAGCAGGTGCTTTCAAGGAGGTTGTCTCATGCTCTAATTGCACGGACTACCAGGCGAATCGGCTCAGGATGCGCTACCGTACGAGCAAGGGGAATGAGGCCGTGCATACGCTCAACTCCACCGCTGTTGCTACAAGCAGGGCCCTGGTGGCGATAATGGAGCAATATCAGACAGAGGACGGAGGGGTTGCGATTCCGGAGGCCCTCCAACCGCTCATGGGTAGTCGAACTCACCTCGAACGAATTTGATATAGCGCTGTTCTTCGTTCTCCTCAAACGGGTGTTGACCTACATTCACCTGATACGCTATTCCCATCCAAGTTCCATCCGGAGAAGTCACTGTCTCGAAGAAATCGTGTAGGGCGTGCACGTCCCCTTGGGACTCCTCGTATGCCGTAATCGTGTGTAGGGGTTCGAGATCGGCTATGGTGAACGGCCATGTATCGTTGACTTGAGGGGATTGAACTGCACCGGCGTACAGGAACCACTCTTTGCCTTCGATATAACCGTCATCACCACCCCACTGGTCATAATCCAGGCCATAGAATGCAAGGGTGACGACATCCTCCTCCGTGATTGAGATAAACGGGTACATCGAGATTCCCCGGAATGATTGGACCTCCCACGAATCCGACCAATTGCTCCCATTGTCGTAAGATATGGCAAAGCGCATCCTCCAAGGATCGGTATCCGATCCGGGGCAATCGGCCCAAGCTACTGCGACTGTCCCTTTCTCGTTATTGTTGACCACGGGATATCCTTCCGGACAGTTCCCACTTCTAGGACCGACTTCAATGGGATCTTGCCAGGTTCCATCGCCTGGACCTGGGCCTGTTCCCCTGCCGTAGTCCTCAGATATCCGCACATGCACGTATCCGGAGTCTGTATCGGCGTTCTCCTGTGCGACGAACACATAGGGCCCTGTTCGTTGTGATGAGATTGTAGACCAGCCACCCGGCATCGAGTAGCACTGGCTGAATGATGCGCCGCCGTCTTCAGAATGATAGTACCAGTATCTCCCGGAGTCTCCGCTGCACTCCGGGGGAGATGCTCCTGAGTTGCCCAGGTAGTGGATGATTCCATCCCCCTGGGCAGCCACCCAGGGCCGATCATCGGCAGCCATGGTGTTCATTCTCAGACAGGGCCCATCCTCGTAACTCGTACCGTTATCCGAAAACCGATGCCACCAGTTATCCTCCAGAGTGGTATCGAGATAGTAGACGACGTCGTATGCATCTACCGATATATCCCCCTCATCGCCCAAGCACTCGGAGGCTCCTCCTGCGTAGTTGGCAAGTAGCATATTGCCGGGAGTGGGTGCAAACTGATCGCCATGATCCCAAGTTGCTCCGCCATCGTTGCTCGCCCAGAACCAGCTGGCCCAGTAATCCCAGGTGGTGTCTGATCCATCGGTGCAGGCCCACCATGGTCCTGGGTCGTCCGGATCGAGAATGATCGGCACAGGGGAGTCCTCGCCGCCCCATCTGAGGTCCTTGTGGGCTGTGATGTACATGCTGCCGTCACTGGTGATGGATATCGATGGCTCGTATCCGACGCCGAACCCCTCGTAACCGGGGTCTTGCCCATTACTTGGGTCTATGCACTCCTCATGCCTCGGCATGAATACGGACTCGCCCCACGAAATCTGGATTGAGGATTCATCGACATCCGGGGATGTTTCGGTGACGTCGCTGACTATCCAGGAATAGAGGGGGACGGCGAGTAACAGGATCACGATGAACGCGAGTGCGGTATCCAAGATGAGGAACTCGACGATGTCCTCGAATTTCCTTCTTTTCTTCACGGTGTTCTCGGAGGGCGGACTGTCTTGGATATCCCCCTCCATCGTATCAGCACATGAGGCGCTTCTTCATAGTGCTGAGCATCGATATCCGGTGATTCGGGTCCGTGGAGCGATTATTGGTTCATGGCAGACGGTTTCCAGAGATTGGGCCAGCGCCTCTTGATGAGTCTGAATATGATGCGGCTAAGAATCATCGAGAACAGCAGGAATAAGATCGACGACCACCAAGGGGTCTCGTCATTAGTGGCCAGGAACCACGTGACCCCTAGTATCGCTGCACCGTAGATGGCCCGAAAGATCGAGAAGATCAGAAAACCTCGAAATAGAGGGTTTGCTAGAATCTTCGACATCAAGGACTCGTCATCCACAGTCGAATCGAAGGAGGCCAAGTGCATGAGAATGATGGTCGTACCCAATTCGATACGGTGATGTGCATGTTCCACGTGCAATCAACATGAGTGGCATATCCCCCCCTGCTTCTTCTCCTGCAGTGAGGAAGACGATGCAGGGCAATCGGAGCCGGGATACGAAGCCAGAGCTGGCTATTCGTCGGATGCTTAGGGATGCGGGCTTCCCCGGATACAGGGTTCATTGGAGGATCGATGACTCGGATGGACGATACATATGCCGTCCCGACATCTGCTATCCCGGGAGAAAAATTGCGATATTCGTTCATGGGTGCTTCTGGCATCGTTGTCCAAGTTGCAACCCCTCTATGCCGAAAACGAATATCGAATATTGGAAATCTAAGTTTGAGCGAAATGTGGAAAGAGATAGATCGAAACAGGAAAGATTGGTCAATCTTGGATGGGATGTGCGGACTATCTGGGAATGCGAACTTGAATGTGTAGATGCCGAGAGCGTGATGAAAAGGGATTGAGATGGGTGTAGAAGTGATTTTCTCAGTCTGGACCTGGTGATTTGGAAGAGTCTTGAGTCGCAATTGAAATCAGAATTTCACCCATATCGACTCTGTCACCCTCTTTGAAATAGATAGATGATACTTCTCCCGGTTCTGGTGCGGATATCTGGTGCTCCATCTTCATGGCTTCGAGGATCATCATCGGCTGACCCTCACGCACTCGCTGGCCGGTTTTCACGAGGACCTCTCTTACAGTGCCGGGCATAGGAGCCGTGAGACCACCTTCACCCATGTCCGATGAAGTAGAGTCTTGGTTCCTCTCTCGAACGATATGTGTCTTTCCTCCAAGCGATATCCACCACGCGTCTCCAACCTTTGTGGCCTCCGCCCGATACACTCTCCCAAGACTCTCGATGATGATTGATCCACGTGATTCATCATAGCTTATCGAGAAGTCTTGATTCACCTCGGTATCTTCAGCTTGCAATCTGTCGACGAACAGATTATTCTTCTCAGAACGTAGTCTCACAGACCAAGTTTTGTCATCTCCATCAATTTTCCAATCCATTCTATCACCTCATGGGAAATTACGAGATAGCGTCCGGAAAGGGTCTCCGGGATGGCCTGTATGCTGATCAACAATGGATGAGTCTCTTGTGACTGCCGCTCTATGGAGGCCGAGGCGCTCTGCTGCTGAAGCTATCACGGAAAGTATGCCCTTGAGCGGCTCCTCGGGACGAGGCGGAGGGTCCATGTCATCAAGGTGGTCGGTCGTGACACCTGGTCCAGAGAAGGAGTCGGAAACCAACATCTCCCTGCAAAAACCGATATTCGAACGGACACCGTGCAGGATAATTTGTGATAGGGCTTGATCGAGTCTTCTGATCGCTGATGCGCGGTCGGGTGCATGGACTATGACCTTGGCGAGCATGGGATCGAATGCAGTGGTCACTTCATCCCCCGTCCGTACGCCCGTGTCGACTCGAATACCTGGCCCATCAGGCGTATCGAAACGGGCTATGGGGCCGATGGATGGCAGGAATCCTGTGGATGGGTCCTCAGCATACAGGCGCGCCTCCATGGCATGCCCTGAGATTCCCACTTCGGACTGTTTTACTGGAAGAGGTAATCCAGCTGCAACTGAGAGCTGCATGTGGACAAGATCGAGGCCCGTGATGAGTTCAGTGACGGGGTGCTCGACCTGGAGTCTCGTATTCATCTCCAGGAAGTAGAACTCCCCCTTGTCCGATAAAAGGAACTCGACCGTTCCCGCGCCCTCGTAATCAACCGCTCGGGCTGCTTGCACCGCGGCCTCTCCCATCAGAGACCTCAGACTAGGGTCCACTGCGGGGGATGGCGCCTCTTCTATCACCTTCTGATGCCTCCTCTGGAGAGAGCAATCTCGCTCATTGAGGTGGATCACATTCCTATGGCGGTCTGCGAATACTTGGATCTCGATGTGCCTTGCCCTCCTGAGGAGGCGCTCGACATACACGGTTCCATCCCCGAAGGCTGCAGTTGCCTCTCTCGAGGCCGCATCATACTCTGCCCGGAGGCGCTTGGGCTCCTCGACCATGCGCATGCCCTTGCCTCCTCCCCCTGCACTCGCCTTGAGGAGGAGCGGGTAGCCCACTTCTGCTGCAGCGGCGGCTAGTTGGGGCAAGGGGTCTTCATCACCCGAGACTTCGATTGACTTACCGGGGATCACGGGTACCGAGGCATCGACCATCGCCTCCCTTGCCCTTATCTTGTCCCCCATGGTTCGAATCGCATCAGCAGATGGCCCTATCCAAACCAATCCAGATTGAGTCACCCTATCGGCGAATTCTGACCTTTCGGAGAGAAAGCCGTACCCCGGGTGTATCGCATCTGCCCCTGACGCCCTGGCGGCATCCAGGATCGCATCCATCGACAGGTATGTGCTCGCAAGGTCCTCTCCCGGCAGTCTGATTTTCTCGTCTGCGAAATTGAGGTGCATGGAATTGGAGTCCAGATCATTGTAAACTGCGACCCCCCTTAATCCGCATTCACGGACGGCTCGGAGTACGCGGACTGCGATCTCGCCTCTGTTGGCAACGAGTACGGAGCTGAAGGGAGTGGTCGCCTCCATCATCCATTCTGGCGTCGCCATGGTGCCTCCACGTCAGATGCGTTCATTGAATTGTTGCTGATTTTGTCATCGATTACAGGATAATCTCATCGCCCTCTGAGGCTATCGACCAGCCCATCAGCTCTTCTCTGACATCGATCTGGCTCAATGCCCTGTTGGAGTGATTGAGATGTATGAATCGTATATCCGGGTCGTCTTCTCCCCTTGGGCCCAGTCTGCTGATCGATTCGAGGATCGGCGGATGGGGTATGGAATTCTGACGTGGCAGGTCATCAGAGCTCCAGAAGGTTCCATCCATGAGAATGACATCTGCCTTCATACTGGATATCCATTCTCTGATTGAATCGTATCCGACCTGTTCCAGGGTGTCGGCCCAGTGGTCGTGATCCGGCAGGTGGAGCAGCGAGCGATTTGGCCCGCGTAGCAGGAAGGCGTGCGTATCGCTCCACTCGTCTCGATGTGGGACATTTATTGGTACTAATGAGAGGTTTTTGGATATCTGTATCTCATGCCCTGAGTCGAATTGTTTCTTGATGAATACCCTTTGATCGAGGAGTCCGTTCCACAGCGGTGTTTCGTGGATCAGGTGGAACATGGACTCACTGGCGTGGAGCCGTATCCCCCTGGAAGCCATCACCTCCCTGCCGAATAGTCCGAGCCCGTCGACATGACCGAGATGGCCGTGTGTGATCCATACGTCACTTATCATCCGGGCGCTGCCATCTAGCATCCTGGTCTGTCTGTCTAGATCACGTGTCGCATCGATTAGGTGGAGTTCGTCTCCGTCCCTCACTGCAAGTGATGTAGGGGATAGCTGCCGTCCTTCTTCCGAGAATCGTTTGCAGGTGTCACATAGACATCCGGGGTGGGGGACTCCGCCGTCTTGGGCTATGCCGAGAATGGTTACGACGATTTGCTCAGACATGCTGCTGCAACTGATCGAGGGTGACTGCCCGTGATCTAGCTCCTCCAGTCCGGATCTCTTTTCTCGAGGAATGCCGAGAGTCCTTCCTGCCCCTCGGGAGAGCCTCTCATCTCGCTAGTGAGGTCTAGCGTGTAATCACGAATATCCTCGTCGCTACCCGTCCATCTGTCAAATGTAGAGGTGAGGGACTTGGCCTTCGAAACCGCAATTGGGGCCGTTGTCAGAATGTCATCTGCCACCATCCCCGCCGCATCCTCGAAGTCAGACGTAGAGTCCACTATTTCGTCGACGAAGCCGATCCTGAGAGCCTCATTGGCGTCTATTCTTGAAGCACGCATAGAGAGTCGTCGGAAATGAGCGCTTCCGAGACGGCGATAGACGTAGGGGCCGATGACGGCAGGCAGGATCCCCAGCTTGGCTTCTGATAGCGCGATCCTGGTTCTTGGTTCCGCAATCACGTGATCCAAGCAAGCTACGAGACCGGCTCCCCCGCCGAGCGCTACGCCCTGTATGCAGCCAATTGTGAAGCAAGGGTGCGACCAGAGGCCATGGAAGAGTCTGTCGAGCCTTGCCGAATCCTCGCGATTCTCTGAAGGGGATTTGGAACCGGCGTCCCGCATCATCTGGATGTCTGCTCCTGCGCAGAAGTGCTTCCCCTTCCCGCGGATATGGAGGACTCTCAAATTGCCGCCTTCGGGGACCGAGTTCGCGCGCGTCCAATCCAGAAGACCGCAAATCTCCGTGATCATTTGGATGCTCAGAGCATTGAAGACATCCATTCTTTGAAGTGTTATTGTGGCCTGCTGACCTTTGATTTCAAGCGAGCAAAGTTCTGTTTTCGGTTCCTGCATCCACTCACATCCTGAAAACGCCGTAGCGCTGATCGGGGAAAGGGGAGTTCAGGCTCGCAGAGATGCAGAGGCCCAGTATATCTCGCGTGTCTCTTGGATCTATGACCCCGTCATCCCAAAGACGCGCAGTGGAATAATATGGGCTCCCCTCTGTCTCGTACTTCTCCAGAATCGGCGACCTAAATTCATCTCTCTGCTCTTCACTCATCGGCTCTTCCCCCTGTCTGGACCTCTGATCTTCCTTCACCGTAGCAAGTACATCAGCAGCTTGAGGTCCTCCCATGACTGATATACGCGCATTGGGCCACATGAAAAGGAATCTTGGATCATAGGCACGGCCGCACATCCCATAATTGCCCGCTCCGTGACTGCCTCCGATGATTATCGTAAATTTTGGGACGGGGACGCATGAGACGGCGGTTACCAGTTTAGCACCGTCTTTGGCTATGCCTCCGGCCTCTGCATCCCTGCCGACCATGAATCCGGATATGTTCTGGAGGAATATGAGAGGAGTGCCCCTCTGGCCGCACAATTCAACGAAGTGCGCGCCCTTCAGAGAAGAGTCTGAGAACAGAATCCCGTTGTTTGCGACGATACCGACGGGATAACCGTGGATGTGCGCGAACCCGCAGACAAGAGTGGTCCCATATCTTGGCTTGAACTCGTGGAATCTCGAACCATCGACCATTCTCGCGATGACTTCCCTCACATCGAATGGAGTTCGGTTGTCTTCGGGAATAATGCCAAGAAGGTCTTCTGCGTCATGGGCAGGGGGTTCGACAGGACGGGTGTCCAGACGCTCTTTTGGCTCTATATTGAGATGTTCCACAATATTTCTCACCATGTGAAGGGCCTCGTCCTCATCCTCGGCATAATGGTCAGCGACTCCGGATTCACGGGTGTGTAAATCGGCCCCACCTAGATCCTCGGAGCTGACTTCCTCGCCAGTAGCAGCTTTGACGAGCGGCGGGCCGGCGAGGAAAATCGTGCCATTTCCCTTCACGATGATCGATTCGTCGCTCATAGCGGGGATGTATGCTCCTCCGGCAGTGCACGAGCCGAGCACAGCGGCTATCTGGGGTATTCCTTTGCTTGAGAGAATGGCCTGATTGCGGAAAATTCGGCCGAAGTGGTCCCTGTCTGGAAACACTTCGTCCTGCATGGGAAGAAATGCGCCACCGGAATCGACCAAGTAAATGCAAGGAAGACCATTTGCCTCGGCGATCTCTTGAGCGCGAACGTGTTTCTTGACAGTCATCGGATAATACGATCCGCCCTTCACAGTGGCATCATTGGCCACAAAAAGGCATTCTCGCCCGTTGACTACGCCTATCCCAGTGATGATACCCGCTGAATATGCTCGGCCATCGTAGAGGCCATCTGCAGCAAGGGAAGAGAGTTCTAGGAACGGGGTGCCTGGGTCACATATCTCTGCTATTCGTTCCCTTGGTAGGCGCTTACCCCTATCTCTGTGGAGTGACACGGCGCGTTCACTGCCGCCCTGCATAGCTGCATCGATTCTCTCACGAAGCTCCTGAATGAGGGCAGAGTTACGCTCAGAGCGTGATATCCACGCCTCATCGCCGTGATTCACGCGCGTCCGCAGCTTGGTCATATGACCTTGTGGGAGGGCTTGTGGACTTGAATGCCCCGAAGGATTCACACATTAGACCTCATCTCGAAAGACATGGTCGACGATTCAGACGGTAGGCGGAGGTATACTGAAGACGACATAGGGATATTCGTGACGCTGGTTCGCGATGATGGTACCTATGTGGAGGCTGAGATCGTGCGTGTTTTCTGTCCGGTGTGTGGCGAGGAGTTCATCGGCACTAAGCGTGATGCAGGTGGCTTCATAGCCGGCCACAGGGCCTATCATGAGCATGAAAATATGAGCGACTTGATTGCTGAGTCGATGGGCGGGGTCTGACAATCCGACTATTCGTATGCCCATTCTCCCTTCCGTATGACCGGAGTTCTGCTGCCATCCTTTGAGATTCCATCTATGTCGAGTTCGTCCGATCCAATCATCCAATCGACATGTATGTTAGACGCATTTCCACCTGCCTTGGTGACTGATTCTGGATCATCCCCTATACTCCCTCTGAAGCACTTGGAATAACACTGGCCAAGTGCGATGTGGCATGATGCATTCTCATCGTACAGCGTATTGAAGAAAAGGAGTCCTGAGGCGCTTATTGGAGAAGAATGGGGGACTAGTGCGACTTCGCCGAGTCTTCTCGCACCGTCATCCGTGTCAAGTAGCTTCAGGAATACTTCTTCCCCCTTTTCTGCTCTCGCATCGACGATCTTTCCAGCCTCGAACCTCACCTCTATCCCATCGATGAGCGTCCCCCTGTATACCAGTGGTTTCGAAGCCCTTGCAGTGCCATCAACCCTATCTGCATGGGGTGTTGTGAAAACTTCCTCAGTGGGGATGTTCGGCGTGCACTCGATCCCGTTTTTGGCGGTACTCGCCCCACCCTTCCATGCATGCCCTTCTGCTAGGCCTATTGTGAGATCAGTCCCGGGGGCTTTGTAGTGAAGGGAGTGGAAATCTTGTTTATTCAACCATTCTTGTCTGTTTGTTAGAGTCTCCTGATGCGACTTCCAAGCTGCTATCGGATCCTCATTATCAATCCTTGATATTGAGAATATGGCCTCTGCTAGAGCGGCGACGGCCTCATCGTCTTCCTTATCCGGGAAGACTTGCTTGGCCCATGCAAGGCCGGGGTAGGACACTATATTCCAATTGGTGGAGAAATTTGTGATCCTCTCCATGGCTGGTTTTGCAGCTAGAGACATCGACTTTCCGGCTCTCGCGACTCTGGAGGGGTCTTGTCCAGCAAGGAGAAGTGGGTTTGCTGCCGAAATCGCAAGTCTTGCAGTGTTATTGTCAAATGCCTCGGCCATAGCCCTGTACATCCAATCTGGCGCTCTATCCAAGCTCTCGTCGGATGCGTGTTCATATCGAGCTAGGGTCAGATCATCATCGGAAAGCATGGTTGTTACAATGCCTGCTCCATTTCTGTATGCCTCGGCTGCCAGTCTTCTGACCAGCGGAAGTGCTTCCACTGGTGCTGTGATGATCAGGTCTTGTCCAGGTTGTAGATTCAGACCGACTCTTATCGAAACTTCAGCGAGACGGTCTAACATCTCTGGTTCAAAGGGCAATTCGTCATCTGCGAGCGCGTTCATACCTCTAGTTGATACGGCGTTGCGTTTGAATGTTTGAATTGGACCTAAACACCCAGAGTGAGCCTGAACACATTTCTGAGGGCGGGTGCCATGCCAACGACCATCAGGCACAATGCGATAAGAACTCGGAGATGCTGCTGCCTATATTCGAATATGGCTTGCGAGTAAAACCAGCAGATGACGCCTGCAATGCCGACTTTTAATATTGTAAACGTCAGAGAGGTATCCAGGACGTCGGTAACCATTGAGCTAATTACATGCTTCTCGGTATATCCGAAATAATCTATTCCTATCCACGTAGCGATGCCATCTCCTATCTGGCCACCAACTGGAAGAAGTACAGCAGGGCTTGCAAGAACCGCTTTCTTCCTGAGTTCGTCGATTTCTTCGCCCAAGGCGGTTTTAGACTCGAGATAATCGCCCTCAGTGACTCCCGGAGGTAGTACTCCTGGGGTGTATCCCAGTTTGAGTGATTCCTCAGCAGCATCCTTGCCGAATGAATGCAGAGCATAGCAAACAAGGATTGGGACAGCGAATACGATTACTATCGGCCATGCAGTCATCTCAGATGTTTCTCTACCTATGGCAAACCCGGCAAGCATCCCGAAGAGTACGATTGACCCTCCTACCCCAGTGGAATACACGATTCGATGGATGTGGTCGAAGCGCTCCACATATGAGCCTGCAAGCCAATATGGGGCGGTGACTCCAAACATCGCGATGATGAGCATTACTTCCCGATCGTATGCCTCCGAGAGTATCTCGACATTGTCGCTGCTTAGAACGCTCATTCCATATATGGAGGCCTGCGCGGCTATGAGAAATGCAGAGAAATGCCTTGTAGCTGCATTCTTCTCAGCTTCTGTTTCAATTGTGCCGTTTGATACCTTGTGGCCGATAAGTCCAGCGAGGACAACCCATGCCGCTGTCTGAAAATGGACTCCTGGACTTACGAACCATGGAGCAAAGGAGCTGCTGAAGAGGCCTGCGTCCTCTATGACCTCTCCAAGAGGGGCCCACAAAACCCAGGGGAGGAGTGCGATGAGCATTGCATCGGAGCCATCGATACCAGCGATCCTCAGTAGTCCTGATAATGATACTACGAATAACGCCAGACCAATTCCATATGAGGCAGTGTTGACATAATTGTAACCGCTATCCCCACCTGACTCATTTAGAATCGAGTCGAGGAAATACGTGTAAACTGCCTCGGATAGTGGATTCTCTATATCGAGAGCATGTCCCGCCATGCCGATACCGAATAGTATCATTACGACCAGTAGGATACGTATCGCCCATCGCTCGTAATCATAGAGGGTCTCGAGGGGGTTCACGAGGATTGCGAATCGACCCATCTCCTTGAGGGCATCGGCGCATGGAGTATTTTTTCCAAGTCACTCTTCCGAGTATGTGACGCTCTCATCGTCTTCTAAATCTACCATATCGTCAATCTGTGATTGGTCTTCCATATCCACTTGGGAGTTTTTGAAACGGCGATTTCGTCGATTTCGAGCATCTGAGAGGCCGGGCACCAGATCTTCAAAGCCAGACTGTTCTTCGATTTCTGAATCTCTCACCTGATAGCTTTCTAGGCTCCTGTCTTCTATGCGTCGCCTCCTACCATCTTTCTCCATGCCTCGGATGACCGTGCTGTGTTCGGCGCCATCCAATAGCCCCTCTATCGCCGTGCAGGCCATCATGAGTCCCGCCTCATCTCCAATCACCACAACGGTTGAGCCATGAATTGCAATCTCCGTGCCGGTGAATCCCTCTATCAGAGTCCTGATTTTACCGTCTCTTCCGATCAATCTGCTCCTCATTCTTCGAGTATGGTTGCCTCGTCGGCCGACCCATTCCCTAATGTCATACATACGCAGAAAGGTATCGTCGGAAATTAATCGAACTGCCCTATTAGGAGCCAATCCCCTCCCTATTGCCCTGATTATATCTGGTAGTTTGATTCTGTGAACAGGATCGGCGTCTTCGGGCCATAATGCAGAAACCTCTCCTGTTTCAGAATCGATGTGTATCTTCACCCCAGCAGCATCTTCGATCATTTTACGAGTTGCTCCGCCCTTGCCGATGAGAACTGCAATTCGTTCTTTGGGGATCCTCGTCAGCGGCTCCATGACAACTCAACCGATAGGTCCTTCTTCAATCCAATCCAGGAAGTGGTTCCAGATTTGGCGCTGGATCCTCAATCACTCTCAACAGAGATTCCGCAGTATCGACAGCCATTCCATTTCGATTCGCCCACTCAACTGTTCTCGTTACATCCCTGACAAGGAACTCCTTGGAAGACGGGTGCTGTTCGACCACTGCTTGGCCGACATCAATTATCCAAGGAGTACCTTCGTACCAAAGAACATTGAATTCACTGAAATCGGAATGTACCAGGGTAGCATTCTGCCATAACACTGCAATATATGTGAGCAACTTATCAAAAACATCCTCTACGTTGTCTATACTCACATCCTTCAAACGAGGAGCAGGGGCGTTCTCATTCCCAACCAGATCCATGACCAGTACATTTCTGAGATTTGCACGGGGCATCGGCACAGGAATACCGTATTTTCTGCAACGACGAAGATTTCTCAGTTCTTTCCTGACCCAGATATTGACCAGTTCTCTATGTCGTCTTTTGAGGCCGCTGAAACGCGGATCGCCATCGATATACTTGGATAAGGATTTGAAAACGGCATTGGTGGTGTGAAATATTTTTACTGCTGCCGGGCCATTTGTCGTGGTTGCATGAAAGACGTGTGCTTCCTTACCCCTAGCTATGGGAAAATCCAACGTTTCTATCTCTCCGCCCTGCATCAATTTATGCAGAGCAAGAAGTGTGCTTTGATCGAAAACACTGTCGAAAACTCGTCGATCTGCCCATTCATATTCGCCTCCGCCAAGTACCCCTGATATTCGATCTTCTATATCTCGAAAGAGTCGTTTGTATCGAGGTTCGTCCATCCATTGGTGCTGGGTTGCTGATCTTTGAAGCGCGTCGAGATGGTTGTCCCACTCCTCGTCAGGTTCTCTTGCCATTAGTCCAACGCTCCATTGAGGCCATCATCAAGGGTTCGCCATATCCAGAATCCCGCTGGTAAGCTGTACAGCCCTACTGCAAGTACCCATGATACGAATGATCCCCACCATGGGCCAAGAGTTGCGAAGAATGGTATGCAGAGGAGGGCATAGATGGAGACTGAAGCAGAACCAAGCATCATTGGGCCCGTTGCCCCGACAGGGACATCGGCTCCTTGAGATATCCATAGCGATACCATTGTGGTAAGGAAGATAGCAGGGAAGACCGACACCATCCCAGATATGAAAGAAAGGCCTAGACCGGCGATCCATACTGAAGCAGCTATGGCAGAGCCAGCGGCAAGACCCCTTAGAAAAAGAGTGGTAGGGCCAACTTTGTTGATTCCTGGTGGTGCAGGCGGATTCGTCTTTACTGCGTAGACGCCGATTATTACAGCGAGGGATGTGGCAAATAGACCGACCGTGCTAGGACCTATGTCGTCAGATATCATTTCAACCGAAAATGTCGATATCCCTGCAAAAATAGCCCATATGAAGGTTGAGATTATCGAAACTGAGAATACAAGATTTGTACCGTTCATCTTCGTTCCCATAATCTTGGGCAGTATTCTCCACGAACCCAAGAATACAACATTGAGAAGCATGCCAATAGGGACCATCGACATTGCATTGGTGAAGGGTTCAATCCCACTAACACCCCCCCATATTCCAATGCTGGCCGGTACAATGGTGGTGGGTAGTGTGATTATTCCGCCAAGAGCGCCACCGCCCCTCTCGATTACTACAGTTACGAGAATAGCGACCAGTCCGGCGAATAATGCCGGAAAGAGGATGGCAGACAACTCAAGAGAAGACATACGGCCTCATCCGAAGAAAGAGTCGATGTCGTCTTCATCACGAGTAGCAGGAGACTCAGGAGTTCGCTCAACTATTACTTCCTCTTCAATTTTAATCACTTCAGGAGGAGCCTTCTCATCGGTCTTCGACCGATCTTCTGTTGGTTGGTCGTCATACTGCATATCGCCCTCATCCATCGCAGTTATGTCATCATCCGAGTATCCGAATAGATCAACAATCTCTGGAAGGACTCCTTTCCTGGATAGGTAAATTGACTGGGTCTTGGTGTATCTGCTTCTAACATCTGCCTTGGAATCCTGGAAATCCCAAGGTTGAACGACGATTAAATCTCCTTCACGTACCCATTGACGTCTACGCATCTTTCCAGGTATTCTTGCCAATCTTGACTCCCCATCTTCGCAGACTGCTGTGACTCTTCTTCCCCCTAGTATCTGATCGGCTATTGCAAACATCTCGTTGATTTTCCTTTTCGGTAAAGGAACTCTAATTTTGTCGCTTCCACCTGATTCGAGACGAGCTAGGAGCTCGGAATCGACTCGTTCTGCGCGACGTGCCATACTTCAACGTCGAGGGTTGCCTATGTGAACCTACCAGTAGCCATCAGTGTCAAAATAGATGGCTTATGAATATCCTTGATATTTCATTTACTCAAGAGAGGTGGGTTGACAGGACTATTGAAAAGACACCATAGGCTGAATTAAACGGGGCTTCTGATTGACGGGCTCATCTGATGGTCCCAATGCGGATATACACGTAGTTGATCTTGATAGATCCGGGCTGAACAGGACTGTGTGGTTCGTCCTTGGTTTGCTTTCGATGACTATAGGGCTCATCGGAATACCAGTGCCCGGACTTCCCACTACGCCCCTGATGATTCTGGCTGCTGCGTGTTTCGCGAAGTCCAGTCAAAGATTCTATGACTGGATCATTAACAACAGAATGTTTGGGGAACATGTTAAGAATTACAGAGAAGGTAGTGGTATCCCCAAGAAGAGTAAGCCGATTATCTTGGGGACAATGTGGGGTTTTGTGTTATTCGCTGTTCTTGTCGGAATACCAGATAGTGCGCCTGATATATCGAGGTATGCAACTCTTTCTTTAGCGGGAATAGGCACCATATTCATCCTCAGAATACCTAGTCTGGAATCATCGGATTCAGAAACGCGTCTCTAACCAAATTCTCGAGGCCGTTGAGCCAGCTTGGATTATCATTCAGACAACTCACCACGGTCATTTCTTTACCGCCGTTCACGATGAAATGATTGCGTACCTCGATATCCAACTCTTCGAGAGTCTCAAGTCCGTCCGCGACGAATGCAGGCGATACGATTACGAGGTTGTCCACTTTCTTGGCTAATTTCTCAACCATTGAAAGAGTGGAGGGTGTGAGCCATTTGGTCGGCCCCAATTTACTCTGATAACTGATTGACCAATCCGAGTCCGATAAACCAAGTTTCTTGACCACTGCCATAGTAGTCATATTACAATGGTGAGCATAACACATTGAATTGGCACTACATTTGATTGAACAGCAAGAGTCCTTGACCTGGCAATGTAATCTGGTTTTATCTGTTCTTTTGACGTGGGAGACCGGTAGTCCATGGTATGAGAATAGCAGGTGTGCGCCTTCTCTCATATGTGGCTGGATCGATTCACTCAGCGGATCGATGAACGATGGATCATCCTCAAAATGAGTGAGTTGGAATATCTCGGGCTCCCACTCCATTTTGTTGAGTTGCCTGAAGGCCTCCTTGAGCGATGATTCTGTAGTTGCCTGTGCATGATGCGGAAAAAGAGGGGCTAGAAGCAGTTTTTGTACTCCTTTATGTCTCAATTTCTCAAGGGCATGTCTGATACTTGGATTTCCATACCTCATTCCTACTTCGCACTCTGCATCGGCCATTCGCATTCTCAGTCCGTCAGCCATTCGCTCACTGTACACCCTCAGAGGGGATCCTTCTTCCATCCATATGCTAGAATAACTGGGTGCGATTTTTCTTGGTCTTACTCGAAGAATTATTCCTCGAACTAGAAGATGTCTCAGAGGAGCCGGGATATCGATTACATCTGGATCTAGGAGGAACTGTCGGAGATACTTCCTCACAGATCTAACTGAAGGCTCGTCGGGAGTTCCGATGTTCATCAAAAGGATTCCATTCACTGTCCTAGATTCCTCCCACTCATGAGATAGTCTTGTTTTGACGCACAATTTCCCGTCTTACCTAGAATGATGCTATTGCTGTTTCAAGCAAGGCAAGAAGCCACTGGCTGGCTGGCCCCATTCCAAAGAGGACTGTGAGGACCATAGATGCGATCACGAGGACCCTCAGACCAAGCGCAGGCGGAAGGGGCGAGTCATGCTCTGGTTTCTCGAAGAACATGACTAAACCGATTCTCAGATAGTAGAATAGCGAGAGTGCGCTATTCAGTACAATTGCGATAGCCAGTAGGAAGAATGGATCTACTGACTGCAACCAAGGGATGACTCCATCTGCATCTAGGGCCCCTGTTCCGCTGGTTGTAGTAATGAGGCCGTTAATCATGAGGAACTTCGAGAGGAAGCCGGAGAGAGGGGGTATTCCCGCCAAAGACAGCATGAATACGAACATAGCAGTCGCAATGATGGGGTCTCTTCGAGCGAGGCCATGCAAATCGGATATCTTGTTCCCGCCGCCGTCTATCTCTATCAGGGTAAGAACGAGGAAGGCTCCGAGTTTGAATAGAACCAAGACAGCAAGGTGAAACACAATTGCCATCTGAAGCATCTCCTGAGTATCCGAATCGGCTAATCCAGATCCCAGGGCTGCAAGCGCTGCTAGCATATATCCGGCATGAGCGACGCTGGAGTATGCGAGCATCCTCTTTGGGTTCTCGGAGGAGAGTGCTGCCAAGTTGCCCCATGTCATCGTAATCACAGCAAGTATGGCAAGTGCGAGACCCCATGCGATGACGCCGTCATTCGGCCCTGCGAAACCAACAAGAACTCGCATCATTGCCACGAATCCCATTGCCTTTGATGCAGTTGCGAGCATTCCCGCAATAGGGGCATTTGTGCCTGAGTATGCATCTGGGGCGGCCAAGTGGAATGGGGCTGCGCTGACCTTGAACCCGAATGCAACGAGCATGAGTCCGACACCGATTCCGGCCAAGGGGTCAAGTTCCCCCATTGCAGACCAGCTTTCTGCTAGGCTATCGAAGTCTAGGCTGCCGGACCAGATGTAAAGCAGCGACATGCCGTATATTCCAGTGGCAGAAGCAATAGATCCCACGATGAAATACTTGGCACCGGCTTCTCCTCCGACTTTTGTCTCCTTGTGGAATCCAACCAATACATACGAAGCCATAGATGCTAATTCCAAACATACGATGAGGAAGAAGAGATCGCTGGAAAGGGCCATGAGGCTCATCCCGAGAGCGACCATGAGGAGGAGTATGTGGAGATCGACCTGCCTCCTGTTGTCTATCAGTCTACTTTCGATAGAGTCATCAGGATCGATGAGATCTTCGGGAGACAGTCGTGTAGAGGGTATCCTGTAAATCGATGCTATTGCAGTCATGGCCAATGCAGCCGTGAATATCATCGACATGAATCGGCTGAATCCAGTGACTTGGATTACTCCGGAGATACTCATGCCGTCAGCGGACTCGATTGCTGAGCCTGAGAGCAGGCATGCAATTACTAGAGCGATCGCTGACAATACACCCGGTGCTCGTGGGTCGGAGGTCAATTCGAATCTTCTACCCCCCCACAGGATAGGGATGCGTAGGGATGTTAGGGGGAGTCTGACTCTGGCATCTCCGAGATTTGGGACTATTATCGCTAAGATAATTCCAGCGACTATGACCAGCTCAGGGGCAAGGGCTTGGGATTCGTCCAGAGAGAGAATCATGGCATTGCCTCCAAAGCATTCATCGCATGTATGAGATATGTCTCGATGAATTCCGTGCTCCAAGCTGACATCATGTCCCAGAAGATAAACGGCATGATTCCGAACAGGATTGTCAGTGCGCCGAGGACGAACATCCCAATGTTCTCGTGCCACGTTACATCTCTTGGTTCTTCACCATGCAGAGTGTCAGGAAGGATACCCTGATGAGGATCATTGGATTCGAAAATTAACTTTTGCATGGATGTCAGGTAATACAGGGCAGTGAATATCAGAGTGATAGCAGGAAGCAGAACCCACCATCCGAATGTCATCCAGAATGCTATCATGATGGCCACCTCTGCGACAAAGCCAGCGAGAAGGGGGAGACCGAGGCTTCCCATCCAGCCAAGCATCATGTGGCCTGCAAGGAAAGGCGAGTGGTGTGCGATACCCCTCATTGAGCCGATTTCTAGAGTGTGGTAGTGGTGTTTGAAAGAACCTGCAACAGCGAACAAAAGTGGGCTGATTATCCCATGGGCGAACATCATGAATAGGGCTCCTGCGAAGCCTATGGGTTGCATCGTAGCTATTCCCAGGAAGATGAGCCCCATGTGCGAAACGGATGAGTAGGCGACCATTCTCTTGAGATTTGTCTGGCCAAGACAGACAACAGACCCATACACAAGGCTGGCCATTCCAAGGAAGACAAGGAGTGGGACGAACGTCAACGTGGACTCAGGGAATATCGCGACTGCAACTCTTAGGAATCCGTAAGCACCCATCTTGAGCATGACTCCGGCCAAGAGCATCGAACCTGCAGTTGGGGCCTGTACGTGAGCATCTGGAAGCCAAGTATGGACGGGGACGCTTGGCATCTTGGTAGCGAAACCAATCAGGAGCAGCAGCCAGACTAGATGTCGGAGACCTTCACTTGCAATCAAACCGCCTACTCTAGCCTGTTCAGTCATCTCAACCAGATTGAAATGATGGCCTGTTAGGCTCCCGGAGAACATAGAGTCAGCCGTATTGAAATACATCACGAGGATTCCAACAAGCATCAGAACGCTTGCTGTGAATGTATAGATGAAGAACTTCATAGAAGCATACTTTCTGTCCTCTCCGCCCCAAATCATGATCAGGAAGAACATGGGTACTAGAGTTAATTCCCAGAATACGTAGAATACGAATAGGTCCAAAGAGACGAAGACGCCGACAAGCGCGCCTTCCATGACGAGCAGAAGCGCATGGAATCGGTGACCTCTTTCTACATCCCACTGGACGAGCATCGAAATCGGGATCAGGAGTGTGGTCAACCAAATCATGGGGAATGAAAGCGCATCGGCTCCCAGGTGCCACGTCACCCCTATTGATTCGATGAGCCAGACTGGGTCTTCTGTTTCGAGCACGAAGGAGCCCATGCCGATCGATAGCCAGTCAATTTGGCCGATGACGCCGAGGAATATCAATGTCGTAAGTGCGAATATAGCTGTCGAGAGCCCGATTGCAACGTTTCTAACTGAACTCTGCATGCGTTGAGATATGTGCTCAGGCAGAATATTCGGGAGAATGAGGAGTAAGAGCCCGGAAAGAAGTGGTACGAGCGTAATGATGCTGAGCGGATCTGTGAAACTCACTGGCTCACCCCCATAATAAGTGCAAATATGGATAGTGCGCCGACTGCAGCCATGAGGATGTAATCACGAGTGCTTCCCGTGGTGTATGTCCGGATCCACATAGAACCGCTAACGCTTGTCCTCTCGACGAGCTTCACTATGCCATCGATAACATTGGCGTCGAACCAAGCTGAGAAAGCTGACATGGGTGTAATCGTCTTAGAAATGGCCCACTCGTAGAGATCATCGAAGTGAAGACGGTTTTGTAGAGATTCTGCGAGTCTGCTATTGGCCATGCCTGAAACGTCCATTGGCCTGAATACTGAAGACAGGTCGACTAGCCACGCGACTATTCCATTGGCTGACTCGCCCTCGGCGAGTTTACCGCCATGGACCTTCATAGCGATGATTGGGCCTACCAATGAGGACAATGCGATGGTAGTGTATCCCACTACCATGAGAGCCTGTTTTTCGGGAAAGAAAGTATGCTTCAATGCATCAAGTACGCCCAGATGGAATCCTGCTTCTTCGCCACTGAGGAACTCGCCTACGTGCATGGATGCGAGAAGTGCGCCGGTTGTTGCGGTTACGATGGAGAGTGTGACGAGGGGGGTCTTGATCCATGGGGTCGACTCGTGGACATGCGCAGATGCTTCGTGTTTGGGCTGGCCTGCAAAGGTCATCATCCACATTCTGGTCATGTAGAAGCCCGTCATGCCTGCGGTCATGACCGCGAGGATTGCAGGGCCCAGCAATAGTGGTTCGTATTCGAGAGCGCCGAGCCAAGTTTCAGCGATTATCGCCTCCTTTGACCAGAATCCCCCCACAAGAGGTATCCCGATAATGGACATGCTTCCGAGCATCATTGCAACTGAAGTCACTGGCATCTTAGAGGCTAGGCCGCCCATGTTGCGCATGTCCTGTGGGTCAAACTCCTCGTGGTGGTCGTCATGGTGCCCGTGATGGTGTAGGTCGTGATGGGCATGGTGTACTTCATGTATCACAGAACCACTAGCCATGAAGAGCATCCCTTTCGCCATTGCATGGTTAAAAAGGTGGAATAGAGCGCCTCCTAAAACGAAGTATCCCGCATGATGGTGGTCAGCAGCCAGCAGGTATAGGGCGGATCCTAAACCAAGGAATATGTAGGCTAGTTGACTCATAGTTGAGTAAGCAAGTACTTTCTTTATGTCATTCTGGACAAATGCTATGGAGGCGGCCATAAATGCAGTGATGCCGCCAATCCATGCAACGATTAGACCCAGTTCTTCCATACCAGGGACGCCGTGGTGGTATACGTCGACAAATGGGACCATTCGGGCCACCAGATATAGCCCTGCATTTACCATCGTAGCCGCGTGAATAAGTGCTGATACGGGGGTTGGGCCCTCCATCGCATCGGGCAGCCAAACATGTAGGGGGAACTGAGCGGACTTCCCGACGCAACCAATGAACAACATCAGTAAAGCAGGCTGTAATCTCGATGCCTCGACTATCGTCCCGCCGACACCGGTGGACGGATCATCGAAAACGACCGCGAAGTCGAGAGATCCGTAGATATCGTAAAGCATCAGTAAGCCAACCATTAGGAATACATCCCCGACTCTGGTTGTCATGAATGCCTTCTTTGCAGCGGCGGCTGCACTCTCCTTCCAATAGTAAAATCCGATAAGAAGGTATGAGCATAGGCCCATGATCTCCCAGAATATGAATAACCAAAGGAAGCTATCAGCCAGAACCATGCCGAACATACCCATGCTGAACAAGATGAACTCAGCGAAGAATCGATGATTTCGATTGGAGTTGATGTCATCCGTTGTCATGTACCCTATTGCAAACCAACAAATTAGGAAGCAGAGGAATGTTGCTACGAATAACAACATGATGCTGACAGAATCAAGCCATATCCCGAATGATATGTTGGTGAATCCGGCATCTACGGTCCATTGTGTGCCATCATGGCTCAGGACATCGAAATTCAGCCAAGTTATTGAGTCGCCATGAACTTTCTTCTCGTGGAGGCCTAGGAAATGGACGATCATCCAGAAGGCTGCTGTGAACGATATGGCTAACGAAGCGAGGGCAAGGATTCCCCCCTCCTTGAGTTTCCCCACCCATACCTCATTTCCATTCCAAATCTGCCCCACCAGCAGGACAATTGGGAACATGAGGAGGGGGGCAAGGATTGCAGCGAAGCCGAGGTCTAGCGGTTCTACTCCCAATGCCGCCAGTATCGGGACGATGAGCACTGCAGGCAACAGTGGGAGGAGGAGATTCCACTCCTGTTGGTGATTTTCGCCCATATTACCCACCTCAATTCCTCAACAAAGTAGCCTCATCAAGAGATATCGTCTCCTGAGTACTGTAAAGCGAGAGGAGGATTGCAAGTCCAATAGCAACTTCAGCGGCAGCTATGGCAATGGCCGCTGCAGTGTATACCCATCCTTCTACTCCACCCGTATTTAGCGCGCCGGCAACGAAATTGAGATTCGCAGCATTGAGCATAAGTTCGATACACATTAGAACTACAATGCCATTTTTCCTGGAGAATGTTCCAATCAATCCAATGCCAAATAGGATGGCTGCAAGTCCGGCGACCCAGGATGGATCGATCATTCCTCTTCGCCTCCATTGCCTTCGTACAACCCTGTAGACGGCATTGGCCTTGCAGCAGCGGGAGGGAGTCCTATCTCAGGAGTTTCAACTTCTTGACCGAGGTCCCAAGTCAAATTTGCTAATCTCTCATCCCTAACAAGATATGAGGCTCCAATCATTGCCATGCTGAGAAGGAGGCCTAGGACCACTGTCATCATGTTCCAGTCATCCAAAATGGCGATGGCAAAAGACGAGGTAGTTGGGGGCTGTGATGACTCTGACCAGCCATCGTATGCCATAGTTTCACTCAGTAGAACGAGTACGAGTGCCGTTACTCCGATTCTTGCTAGGAATCCAAGAGCTCTCATTCGATGTCCCCCTCTTGTATCTGACGTCGAGTGAGCATGACTCCGAATTGGACAACCAGCATGACCGATCCGAGATATACCAGTATCTGTATGGCTGCAAGCATCTCAGCCTCAGCGAGTATGAAAACGCCGGCGACGGCTAGGAAGGTCATCATCAGGGAGAGGAGTGAGTGGGCTACCCGTCGAGCATAGACGCAACCAATTGCACCTGCGATTGCTATCGCAGCGAATATCAGGAAGGCTACTTCTTCGGGGCTGAACATCTGATCATGCTCCTGAAGAGGCCTCGGCTGCCTTTGCTGCCTTCTTCTCTCGCTTGGTCTTCTCTTTCTTGGCTCTCTTCTCAAGCTCCATATCCACCCTCTCTTTGTGGACAGATGGCAGGACTCGAGTCCTATCCGCATCGAACCAAAGATCTTGTCGGGAATATCCAGACATCCCATCGTATTCATTCGTCATGAAGAATGACTCGAAGGGGCAAGCCTCTGCACAAAGTCCGCAAAACATGCATCTTCCAATGTCAATCCGGCCAGAAACTATGTCCTGCTCAGCTGGCTTCAGGTCCGTGACGGGAATATCCTCGACGCCCCTGCCATCTGGCCATTTTATCGTAGCAGTGGAGCCCGTGAGATCGATTACCTCTCCGAAATCATACTCCTGGGGCGCTGCGACATGGTCATTTACGAGGTCAAAGTTTTCTGCATCGCTATTGTTGCTTCTTGGAAGTGCAGCATGGCCTCCGATCTCTAAATCTCCGCCATATCCGTGCCACTCATCTCCCTTTTCTGCTGTGTCCAGAACATTGACTCTAGTCTCTGTGGTCATGTGTAGGCAGTCATTCGGGCAGGCCCGTACACATGCCTTGCATGCAGTACAGGTTTCCCATATGATGCCAATTCGGCCATTGTACGCTCCAGGAACGAAAAGCCATGGCTCCAGATCCTCGAGTCGCTCATATGGATACATGACGGTGACGGGCCTCTCTACGAAGGGCATCACATCAGTCGCTTCACGATCGGCAGCATAGGAATCAGAATCTGCCCACTTCATCGAAACGTGATCGGAACCAACTCTCCTCTCTGTGAATCCATCTGCCATACTGACTCTCTTGTTGTGATAATCATTGTGAAGGAATGGTAGACGTCCGACGAAGGGGATTGTTCTCAAAGCCGTCTTCAGAGTGATCCACATAGGACGAATAACCAGATTCCTGAAATTGGGCTGGGCGTGTGGGTGCCCGCTTCTAAAATCATAATTCTCCATTGCTTACTCCCTCCTGCCCGGATATGCCTTGTCGAGTGTCTGTGTGTGGTATATCCTGTTCGAGTTCTCTAGTGCCTCTTTATCTTCATCGATGGCCAATACGACGAATATGGCGAAGCTTGCAAGGGTCACAGCTGGGGCAAGCCAGAATGGCCATGCTCCATCCCAGAATGCAACTCTCATGATCATCGCAAGGGCAAGATTGAGCATTGAAAGGGGCAGAAGGTATCTCCAACCGAACTCCAATATCTGATCTGTCCTGATTCGATGGAGAGAGGCGCGTACCCAAACAAAGAGCGCGAACATCAGATATGCTTTGATGAGTAGGATGGCGATGCCAGGGGTCATTTTCGCGAGGATTGCAAATAGCCCCCCCACTAGAGGGAGCCCGATGAGTGTGTCTTGGAAGGGGAGTTCCCAACCACCAAGGAAGAATAATGCAAATAGGATGCATGCTGCATAGGCACGCATCATCTCAACTGCAAACATCAGACCCCAACGGATGCCTCCGTACTCTGTCCACCAGCCCTCGACGAGTTCTGCTTCTGCTTCAGGCATGTCAAACGGTATGCGCTCTACTTCTGCAATCATGGTGATGATGAAAAGAACAGCACCAAGAGGCATTAGGAAGATATTCCACGTATCTGACGATTGAATTTGGAAATCGACTATTTCGATAATATTGAATGAACCACTCAAAACGGCGATTCCGAGCACTGTGACGAGTAATGGGATTTCGTAAGCCGTAAGCTGAGCGGCCGAACGCATCCCGCCGATTAGGGTGTATTTGTTGTTTGAAGCCCATCCGGCGAAGAATACGCCCAACGGTGCGACACCAAATATTGCCATCATGAAGACCAGAGAAAGTTCTGGATTTGCAGCCCAAATATGCGGGCCGAAAGGAATGAATGCATAGACCATCACAGTCGTTGAGATGATTATCACTGGTGCGACTTCGAAAACTAAGCGGTCGGCCTTCTCAGGGACAATGTGTGCCTTAGTATTGAATTTCACGAAATCTGCCACAGCAGCCACGAAGCCGGGGAGTAGGAACCAAATTCCATGATAACCTCTGTCTCCAACTCTGGTGACCGACTTGGTGTGATGATCGTTTCCGAAATTCTTGTTGAGAGCACGGTTGACCATGCCTATTGGTGCGCCGAGGCCGAATGGAAGGGAATTCCACCATTCTCCAGCAGTGACTCCTCCTTCGCCTACCCACAGACTTCTTGCACTCATCGTATTTCCGAGTCTGTCCATCAATCTCCCAATGAATTTCCTCTCAATGTACGGGACTACGATGAGTGTGATCATCATGGTGGCGAACACTACAGTGCACATCACGGATGTGAATATGAAAAGGTGTAGTCCGGGCTGAATCGAGGAGAATGTTTCCTGCAGATTTATCGAGCCTAGGGGTCCGAGGCCTATGTCCGAGGAGGGCATTAAATTGCGGGTATTATCGAGGGTCCATCCAATAATGGAATCCATCCATCCCCTGATGTTGAGCCAGTCGCTGCTTGCCATGTATCTCCCTCACCTGTCTGTCTCTCCGATACAGGGGTCGAATGATCCCATGATTGCGGGGATGTCTGCAACCTTGTATCCAATCATACACTTCGATGCGTAAGGTAACGTGATGAACATAGGGGAGCGTATGGAAACCCGATAGGGATTCTTGCCTCGGCCATCCCCTCCTCCAACGATGTGAAACATTGACTCTCCTCTGCTATCTTCGAAATGATGGGAGCCGAATGTTCCCTCTGGCGCTCTTGATGGTGCCTTGGCGAGGATGGCGGGATCGCCTGGTTCGTGGTGGGTTTCAGAACCGCCGGGGATTCTGTCAATCGCCTCGAGAACCATGTTTGCTGATTCGACCATCTCGGTTACTCGTACTCTGTAACGATCATAGCAATCAGCACCCTTGACTGACGATCTCTCGACGGCGGGGGCCCAATCCAACTCAGAATATACCGAGTATGGATGTGCCCAACGAACGTCGTAGTCAACGCCTGCAGCTCGAACATTTGGGCCGGTTACTCCGTGATTGACCATCTCTTCGGCTTTGGTATATCCTACACCTTGGGTTCGCACGAGGAAGACTGTGCTCTCATCGAAGAGAGATTCATATTCTTGTATTCTCTGCTTAAAGAGGTCTAATTTGGCTCTAGCACGCTGTGCAAAACCATAGGGGAGATCTCGCTTCACTCCTCCGATCCTCGGGAAGTTGTAATGCATCCTTGATCCGCCCAACTCTTGAAGGAGATCCATCATCATCTCCCGTTCTCTGAGACACCAGACCATGATCGATAGATTTCCGATATCTGGCCCATAAGCCCCAAGCCACATGAGGTGGCTAGCGATTCTCTGAAGTTCGACCGCGATTAGCCGGATGTACTCTGCCCTCTCAGGGACTTCCACCTCAAGCAAGTCTTCAGCAGCATAAATGTAGGCATGGGACCATGTATTTGCACTTGCATAGCAAAGTCGGTCGCAGTAGGTGGTGATCTGAGTAAAGTCACGAGCCTCGCATATCTTCTCGACGCCGCGGTGGATATATCCGAGATCGGGCTCGGTGTCGACTACGGTTTCACCGTCCACCTTTACTTTCAAGGTCCAAAGACCGTGGGTCATAGGATGTTGAGGGCCCATTGAAATCCACATTTCTGCCATAGATATACACCCTCACTTTACCCGTCCTGAATCAGGAGATTTGCGTGAGAACCCCTGAGCATCGTCATACATTTCCTCAAACCCATGATATCGAAGTTTGTGCTGTTTCTGTAGAGGATGATAGCCCGGCGGGGTTTCATGGGGGTTTAGCACTCTCCGCATTCCTCGGTGGCCATCAAAATCGATCCCAACGAGATCCCAGGTCTCCTTCTCATTCCAATCGGCACCAACCCATATGTCTTGGACCGAGGATACAGAGGGGGTGCGTGTCTCAGGTATTGCTATGTTCACCTGAATTTCTAATGGGACTTCTTTACCGCTCAACTTCTTCGGTTCTGTAATATTCGGAATAATTGAGGATCCGTCTTCTGTGATTGCTGGATCCTTTACTCCAGTTCTTAGGAAGTGATAGATAACTTCCCAGTTCTTATCTGAAGAATCAGGCCAGTGGATGCCTGTTATCATAGAGCAATGATCGACTTCATGATCGTATTTCATCGTCTCAGCGACCTTTCTCCAGGATGACGGCTCACATTGAAGATGAGCGATATTCCGAGTCTGGGTCCCACTAGCTCTAGAGAGGACTTCCCCGGTGACGCCTTCTATGGCTATGAGAGAATTTACGAGCTGCATGGCGGCTTCGTTCTGATTCTCAGCACTGACCCTCTTACCCATTTAATCGCCTCCTTCAATCATCGCCGAGAATAAGTGGGGCATCGATTTCAGAACGCCCCTCGCTTGGAATAGCTCCGATACGAATTATTTTCTGTCGGAGTTTGGCAAACCCGTCGATAAGTGCCTCGGGCCTTGGGGGGCATCCTGGGATGTACACATCGACGGGAATTACTGTATCAACCCCCTCAAGAATATTGTAAGATTGGAAGTACGGGCCTCCTGAAATCGCACACTCTCCCATGGCTATGCACCACTTGGGTTCAGGCATCTGCTCCCAAAGTCGGACAAGGGGGTCGGCGAACTTCTTGCTGACTGGGCCGTTGACCAACAACACGTCACACTGTCGTGGACTCGAGCGGAAGAAGACGCCGAAACGCTCGGCATCGAATCGGCTTGCTCCAGCAGCAGCCATCTCAAGTGCACAGCATTTTATTCCAAGATGGAGTGGAAAGAGCGACTTTCTCTGACCCCAGTTGAAGAGGCGTCCTGCTAGGATTCCTATGACGTCCTTTATTCTCGATGCCTTGAGGGCCTCATCAGTTACATGGCCCACGGTATCCACCAATATCCTGCTGTTGAAAATTGAGAAATTCTGATCTTCATCCGCCATCCATCATCACCTCAAATGTATATCCTGCCCCTCTTCCGGAAGACATGCCAGACTCCGAGACTCATTAGTAGGACGAACACGGACATAGTGACTAGAGCTTCGATTACATCGGATTGAGGAAGATTCGGATCGATCACGATGATTCCCCCGAATGCGAGGAACATGAATGCGATATCGAATACTAGGAAGATGATGGCATACCAATAATATTGGAAATGGAAGTTTATGTGCGCCTCGCCCAATGGCTCTGCTCCACATTCATATGTCGAGGCAGCTCGAGGATACAGTGAATGATCTCGCTCATACCCTGGTAACAATATTGATCTTACTTTGGATCGATTATTCGGGTCTTCAGTGGGCCTGAGGAAGTACGAGGCGATGAATGCGCCAACGGGAAAACCGATGCCTACAAGCGTCATTATAGCGAACGCAAGATAGGCCTCCGTAACGGTATCCATCCGCACCACCACAGACCCACGGGGGGTCAACGAGTCATCCCACCTGAAAATGCTCCATAAACCCATCCAATCAGAATAGGTCGTTCAGACCCTACGATCTTCGCTGAGAGCTTCGAGAATTCGCTCGCTTTCACGCCTTGAACGGAGGGCAAGAACGGCCACTGTCGCCACACCTACTGCTATGAGTCCTATGACGATTATCTGCTCAGCATCCTCTGAGAGGGCTAGAAAGCCCGCTGGGAGCTCCGTAGCCGTAATGAGATCCAATGGTTGCCCTGCCGCAGGCAGACCCTTGGGTTGGACCACTATCGTGAATCTGTACTCGTCATCAGATATCAGATCGGCTGGAGGAAGTGTACTCACCTTGACCTCTATCGTTTGACCAGGCTCTAATTCAAAATCATCAGGTACGATATCAACAGACCAACCGCGTAGAGATTCGGTTGGAATGATAACTACATCCTCGTCGATATTGCCATTATTGGTTACGAAAAAGGAGTATTCGCCCTTGTCGGGGTATGCTGTTGTCTGCTTGGTTGATTCTTCAATGGTCAGTCTAAGGTCATGGATGGTTCTAATTTCAACCGCTATATCGATTGAAGACTCCTCATTTGGATTCAAGGCAGAGTATGCGCTGACCTGCATTAGCCCATTTAGCCCGTTAGCGGAGCCCTGCACCACTTCCATCCTGATATCGACTTGAATCCTATCTCCCGGTTGAACTGGAACTGGAGCGGATATGGTATTCCCCTGTATGCTTGTGGTCCTTACAACAAGAGCTTCGAGACCTGAGATATCGATTACAACATCATCCCCCGCGGGATAATCTCCAGTATTATCCACGAAGAAGGAAAGTACGACCTCACCACCGGGAGGGAGCGTTACATCAAGTTGTCCGGGAGTAAGGCCGGGATTCACAGGAGATAGCTCAAATGTGTAATTGTAATTTGAGACTGTTACCCTTACTGTCTCTTCAGCATCAGCGTCTGCTCCGAAAACTGCAGCTCTAGCTAGGATTCTGGCTGAATCTGCGTTTTCTTCGCCTTCGACATTGACATCAAGGAAGAGGCTTCGAGATTGGCCCGGACTGAGTTGTACTTGATTGAGTCCGTTTCCATTCGAATCAGAATAGGATGCAGACCACTGAGGGGAGTTGCATCCAGTCTGGTCCCCAGGGTTACACACTTGGAGTTTGATCGTATCTTCCACGTTCCCTTGATTGGAAACAATGAATGGGAACCTTACAATTTGGTCTGTGCGGCCATTCTGCGCAGTTGAGACGAAGTCTATCGTAACTTCATGTCTTTGATTGACATTCACGTTCAGAGTAACGGTGTCAAGGGTTCCTGAACCACCTCCGCCTGTGACTTTGAAGATCACTTGAGTTGATCCTGCTAGTGCGTCATCCGGGACTGAGATAACTGCAGTTGAGGAGCCCTCATTTTGAGAAGTCTGTGCGGCATTGAGGCTATGGGAGGGAGGTGAGAACGATACGCTCCACCCAGATAGTAGGGGTTCTGTTGCAAGCGTGAAAGTATCAGCGCCGTTTCCAGTGTTCTCGAGATATATCGTAACCTGCGGCTGGCTCCCGGGTTCTACGTTCGATATTGATGCAGTATTGGTGGAAATATCTCCGGAGTGTATCTGTCCAACCTTTATTGTAACTGTGGCTTCGCAACCGACTGACGAGCCTGCCTTTGCCATTATTCTAATGTCGACACTTGATCCAGATTCCACAGACGAGTCTGGTGTGATGTCAAATCCGAATGTGAAGGTGTCTCCGTTATTGTTGGGTTCTGCGAGAAGTTTGCTTGTAGGGGAGTCGAAGGAAACCCAACTGGATATGTCTTCGCCGCCTGCGCTTTGTGCTTGGACAGCAGCAGTCCATGCAGTGTTGCCTGTATTTGTGACTTCGAAGTTATTCGGGGAACTTGTCTGGCCAGGTTGTAAATTCGCGAATGACCAATCAAGTTCTTCATCGCATGTTCTTATTTGAGGTACGACTCCTGTAAGTGTGAGGTTGTCTTCAGCACCATTGGTTGGATCGTTGGTGACCGCGGCCCTCAGTATGAAGCAGTGCTCGCCGGCTTCAGTTTCACCCTCATCATCCAAGGTGATTTGAAAGTCAACGTCTTCATTGTCGCCTGAATTCAAAGTTACGGTGGCGGGGTCAACCGAAGCGGAAACCGTCTCATCATTAGAATCGCAACCGCTATCGTTCTCGACACTGAGTTGTATGTTTGCCTGCTGATCTCCATTATTTTCAACATTGACAATCCAATCGATTGAGTCGCCTTCTAAGTCATATTCTTTCGTCAGGGTACCGGTTGTCAAGACGACAGAATAGAGGCCTCCGTCCTCAGCGGTTGTAGTAACAGTGAGTGAATCGGATTGTGGTGTTGGCGGCGTCCCTCCAGTTGCGGAGATTGTCAATGTCGTCTCGCAATCTCCCGATGCTGTGTCATCTACTTGCACCTCGAGATCTACGAGTTCGTCGCTGTTTGAATTGACGCTGCCAGTTGGAGAGTCGACGGTCGAGGTGAATCCATTGCACCCGGCCCCCTGTTGGGTCGAGAGTGAATATGTCATGTCATCATCTCCATTATTCCTTATCGTGATTTCATAAATCGCTGGATCGCTTGTCGTTGCAGGCTTCTCTGAATCAGGGGTTGAAAGCTGCGGATCTACATCCGCAGAGACGGTTGGGGCAATGGCCGCGATGAGCATGAGCGCCGCGACTACGGTGATGGAGTGGGGCCTCATAGACTCTAATTGCCGGTCCTAACCTCTCTAAGGGCTTCGGCCTTCAGTGTGGTTCAAATCCCGAATTACACGTTAATCGGTATTTTCCGAAATCATCTCTTGGATAAATCGATCAATGCCTTCGATTGAGATGCAGACCAGCCAGTGGACTGTAATTGCATCGAGACTGACTTCTCGGATTCACCGGCATCTAACGCGGTCTTTGCCCATCTAATTGCAGCGATTCTATCTTCCATCTCATCTTTTGAAAATAGCTTACTTTTACTCTCAGTTGTTGTTCTGAGTCGCATGGTTGTAAATACACCAATTGCAACTACAACGACAAGACCGATGAGTATGGTCAACAGAGGCATACCCCCTGATTCAGAGGCACGGACTTGGAGAGGCACCTCGTAGGACGAGCCTTCGATGGTCGAACTGCCCTGAAGATCAATGACAAACGGTCCTCTTGCCGTACCAACGGTGACCTCAATTTGTATCGATCTAGATTCTCCTGGGGATAGAGATAGAATCGTATCCCCCAATATCGTATGGGACCACCCGGAGGGTGCGTCCACCTGGATTCTACTGTTTATCGGCGAGTTGCCAAGATTTTCTACATTCAGGGTTATCTGTGTGGTGTCTCCTGTGTTAATTATGGGCATATTACCCTGAAATGACCATTCCATCTTGGATGTCTTTTTGACCAAAATGGATACAGTATCGATTGCTATAAGCCCCCCATCTTCAAGTCTCAGAGTCAATATGGCTTCCGATCCTCCCTGTTGTGTCTCAGGGATAGTCACAGAACACCAAACTTTCGAAGAAGTACCCGGCTGTATGGTGCCGACGGGCGAGCAGGGAGCAACCCAACCATCTTCTTGGGCCGTTAGTTCAGCAACTGGAGACCACGTCCCAAGCCCTTGATTCGCCACATTCCAAGAAAGATCGAACTGCGTGCCGACGGGAAGAGCGCCCAAACCTAGGGGACTTGTGGACGAGGACCCGTCTGCAGACACGATGGATGAGAAGGATACAACTGGCTGTGCCCCCGAAGTTACGTCTATTGTTCGATTCCACAGAAAGGCATTGCCATCCTGAGTTAGGAATCTGACCTTCACAAGTCCGCCGACTGCGCGTCCATTACCTTCGAGGGCCAGGTCCCAGATTGACGTGGAGGACTTGTCGATTGTAATGGTTTGAGTTGAAGAAATACTGGACCAGCCCCCAGGTAGAGAAATTATCTGAGGTGTGAGGATAATCTCTCGATTGCCCTCATTCACAATCTGCACGGGAACCTCGTGTCTAGCGTCTGGTCTAACCTGCTCATCTATACCACCTGAGTCTGGTGTTAGGCTTATTTTGTCCGATGCAGCGACGATTAACGGTATGTCCTCTACCCATGAATCGGTTGTTGTGCGGGCTGAGATAGTCAGCTGTGCGCTCATCAGTGTTCCAGCGGTGACCACTACAGACGGCGGTTTGAGCGTGATATCGATCGAACGATGGGCTCCTTTTGCCAGAGTCCCTGTTGAACCGTGTGTTGAATCTACAAAGGTTCCGAGGTTGTCCAGAGTTGCTCTCCATCCAGCTGGTGCCTCCAGAGCCAGATCGTACGTCTGTGGCCCATTTCCTTCGTTTGTCAACTGTAGAGAGGCAGTTGATGGGTCAAATGCATCGACGGCCAATGTGCCGCCTGGAACTCTAAGTTCTACAGCGGGAAATGGAGACACAGTCAATCTCAAAATGAGCTCGCTAGTAACGTCATTTACCTCGTCTATACCTGTGATTATGACTCTGTAATTACCTGGTTCAGGAGGATTTGGATGCGCCAAGGCGAACGATAGTTGCTTTTCCTCTGAAGCATTCAGATCGACCTCGGTCTGAGAGAACGAGCTGTACCAAGGCACGATGGCTCCATCTGACATTCTGACAACATTCGATGCAGATATCGAGGCGTTGGTGGGGAATAATGCTGTATTGGTGAGGGCTATCTGTAATGTTGTGGAGCCGCTTGGAACAGTCATTACAGGGTTAGGATTGTCTGTTTCAACGCGAATTCCAGGCTCACTGACTTCTATTGGAATTGTGAGCAGATTGTTTTGTTCTGATGATTCTTCCACCTGGTCGGTGGGGTCAATCTCAATAGAAATTTGACGTATACCCGATGCCGCTGGGGTCCATTGCCATTCCAGTGGTACCGCTTCACCGGGAGCCATGCTTATTGTTTGTACACCGAGAGGCTGTCCAGGAGAAGACGCAGAGATTGAGACGGATGGTACTGATCCTGCACCGAGATTCGCAATGGTTGCTCCAATGGTAACCGTCTCTCCTACCTGTGGGATTGGTGTTGAGAGTGTGAAGCTGTCTGTATCAACAGCGGGATCGGGTGTCAGATCATTCACATTCACACCCCGGAGTGCAATAGAGTACGGCTGATATTGTCGTGCTCCTGCGTGATAGACGTCGCTAACCCGGACAGTCCAGACGCCGAGTCCTGCTGATTCGACCAAGACCGCTTCTACATTGTTTACGGAATCTGCCTGGCCGCCGGTCACTGAATGACCCTGTGAGAATACATTCCCGATATACGTGGAGGTGCCTCCCGGAGAGATTACCTCCAGGTCGAGATCATTACGAAGTTGATCTGAGGAAGAAGTAGATCCAGGATAGTCTGACCATGCGAGAACTACCTTCAATGGCTCACCCGCACGAGTAACTTCGAACGAATACTCGTCAATTTCACCACTTTTCAGCCTGTGGCGATCATCGACAAATATTCCAACGTCAGATTCTGGAATCAGGCTGTTGGACAGGTCTATTCTTCCCCAACCCTCTACATTGTTGGGAATATTGGGCGTACCGATGTCCTCTGCACCAAGGATGAGCATGGCTTTGATGAGCGATGCCTGTGGGGCAGGCCTCTGGGCGATTTCCATCAGGTATTGTCTGATCAGAATCGAGGCGCCGGCTGCTGCTGGGGTGGCCATTGATGTTCCGCTGAATTCTTCATACCACTGTCCAAGTTCATTGGATCCACCTGACTCTTGGGCCTCGCACGACCGAACGTACATTCCTGGAGCGATCACATCTGGTTTGATTCGGCCATCATCGGTCGGGCCTTCGCTGCTGTAAGGGTACATTGCATCAGAGGACCCGTATCTATTCTGATGTGCTCCGACTGTGACTACATTCTTTGCTGTGGCTGGTGGTGAAATTCCGCTGCTGCCTTCGTTTCCAGCCGAGAAGAAGACGGTCATTCCTTCGTATGTCCAATATTGATCCCATGTGCTAATTCGATCATCGGCATCCTCTGCCGATGTTGTGTATGTGTTGTAACCGGAACCCGAGCCCCAGCTGTTGGTATGGAAACGCGCTCCGTTGTTGTATGCCTGGGAGAGCATTGTATCTATCCCATAGCTGTACAGACCGCCAGAGTCATCATCCTCCATTGCTTGGAAAACGATTTCCGCTTCAGGAGCCACTCCAGCATACTGCCCGGAGCTTCTGGATCCGGAACCCACGGCCGTACAGGCTACGTGCGTACCATGTCCAGAACCGTCTGCTGTGGAGCTGTCACCAGGGGTTACTGATGTTCTAGAGACGATTCTGGATCCAAAATCACCGTGATCATGGTCTATGCCAGAGTCTCCGACAGCGATTCTCTGTCCAGAACCATCTAGCGTGGTTGAAAACCATGTCTCTACATCTTCAGACTCGGTGTGGTCCCTTACCTCATCATTTGAGAGTACGAGTCGAGGCATTGGGGCGATCCATGCTACAGCAGGATTTTCAGCTAGAGAAGCGATTAATTCGTAATCGATTGAACCCCATCTCCGTCCATTGTCAACAATACCGCTGTCTACGAACCCCATCTCATCAAGAGTATCGAGATTGCCGATTCCAAGAGGGCTTGAGTCGTCCGATCTGCCTCCATCTAGAGTGTTCCAACCCAGTACCTCCACTTCGATAATATCCTGTTTGGATTCGATCGAGGGATGTATCAACAAACCTATTGGGACAGGGTGGGATACCGCCACTAAAGGCAAAAGAGCTACTTGTTCGAGTGCCTTTTCGTCACCTTGGACTAAGAAGCCAGATGGTGGAACGGCTGTTCTTATCTCTATGTCTGGTATTTCCTCGATTATCATTCTGGCATCCCACATACCAATCATATCGTCAACCAGAACCATTGCCAAATCTTGCCTTGGCTGAGTAAACTCGGCTTGAATGGTCTGAGAGGGTAGGAATCCAGCCAAAGTGTACATTCCAATGGGGGTGTCTGCACTCATTGATCGACCTCTTTCGACGCCGAAGAATGTGACTGGTTCAGAGATATCCGAGATCTTCGAAGGTCCTGAAAGATCGACCTGCTGGATTCGATATTCATCGGAAAGAATGTCTTGATTATCGAAATCTATTGACCCCCACATCATTGTCGTAAGAAGTGCCGCTATGAGCAGAGCACCCCGCTTCTTCATATTCATTGAGGGCCTTCTGGCTCTCTATGAGCGTATGGGTATTCAGTTCAGGATTCAGAAGATTGTAAAGTCTCCCACATTGATGTGATACTCGGAAGTCCATTGGCCTACGTCATGGGTCCATCTCTCTGTCTTTCTATCCCCATCGTACGCATAGTATTCGAGATCTATCTCAATCGTATAATTCTCCCAGACAGAGGCACCGTCAATGATGAGTTCCAAATCATCGTGGGCAATCGAAGTATGGGCACCAAGTCGTTCCCATGAAAAATCGGTCCTCCCGATTTCAATACCGACGTCGTCAACCATTCTTATTGACATCTCAATGTCTTCCATGGTCCTGGAGCCCCGGTTATCTAATTCAACCAAAACGATGTGTCCTCCTCCAGATTGGCGATAGACGACATCGGCAGTTACTCCATCATAGGGGATTACCCAAAGGGAGCTTCCCAGAAGAAGGAGTGTAACGATGAGAATTACTAGACTTGAGAATATCACTCTCACCGGATGTACGCGCTCAAGAGCTTCTTCAATGGACTCCAAGAGTTCATCGGCCGCTTCTTCATCAGCCTCCGTGGGCTCAAGATCGGAGAACCTTCGAGAATCCTCCACGATTATATCCCCCCTATGATCGTCATCACGACTGTTGTGAGTCCGGATGTTAGGGGCTCTGGGATGACAATATGGGTTGTTGAGCCATCGACGCCTGGAATGCTGTTTATGATCGAAAGATCGGAGGCCATGCCATTCACACCGAAGGTCGTCCCCGTGGGAATTCCATTGGTAAACTGGGCATCGAGAAGGACGCCGCGAAGGTCTATCCTGCGATCATCGTCAAGAATCGCATGCGCGCGGGCAGAGGCAACAATTCTCCCACCTTGGACATCAGAAATCTCAAAGTATCCGAATTGAGAAATTAGATTGTGCACCTCTATAGTTGCGCTCTTGATGTCCTGGCATAGAATCTCCATGTCTTCCAATACAACCGGGGGAGCAGCTGGGACATTTGATATCCTCATGTAAAGAACCTCAACTCCGTCACCAGAAGACTTCACAGCAAGGCCAAAGTCTTCCGTGGGCTTAATGGAAAGTCTATCTGCCATCCCCTGTGCTAACATCAGGATGTCCCCTCTTTGGTTGATTGCCTCTCCCTGTGCCTCGATAAACATCGACATGCCAGGAGTACTCGATGCAAAGTCGAGTTGTGCAATGCCCTGGAAGGCAAGGCTCTTGGTTATGTCAAATGTCCTTCCAGGTTCTGTTGATAATGCGATTGTCCCGGGTACGTCTTTGAGGAATACTGTCGCTGGACGCCATTCCCCATCGAACCACTGCATCTGTTGAACCATCATTGAATCGACCGCTCTCCCCTGAGAATCCTGATATTCCGTTGGAACGTCCATGTTTATCCTAATGGCTGTTCCAAGACTGGCGTCGAGATTGACTCTGCTCGGCACGCCGTTAATGAGAATCTCAGAACGCGCCCCTACATTCCGGTCTAGTAGCTCTGCATGGATACTTGAGAGGGGGAAGGAGGCTGCATACCTAGCGACAGTATCTATCTCAGATATGCTTCCAGTGGTCTCTGTCACATCGATTACCATCTCGAGTTCGATATCTGAGCTAACACCCACTGGAAGTCCATGAAGAGTCACGAAGGCATCCATTCCCTGGATGGAATCCGTTGCGATAATCATGGACTCCGCACCGGGTAACCACCCCTTGGCATCAACGGCCACAGTCCACTGAGAGCCGTCATCAATCACCCTCCTTTCCATTTCAAGATCTATTGAGGGAGGCAAGTTTGGTATCCATGCCTTCATTGAGAATCCGGAAGACAGTCCTTGAGTGGGTGCGTGTATTGCGATTCCGTGTACCCAAGGAGGCTCCACCTCTGGCTCTTCGCCCTGTTGTGCTTGTACGATGAGATCGAAATTTGAATTCGATTCTAGCTCAATTCCATAGTTGAATGAGGTACTAGCACCTTCAGCCCCGGTAGAGAGTTCCGAAGTTGCGGAGGCAAGAAGACGATTAACTGACTGGCCAAGATCTGTGAATCCGCCCAAGAAGAATGCTAGACCTGAAACGCCTTTTGTACGGTCTAGGACTGGTATATCGATACCGACATCATCACTTGAGTTTCCGGGGATCTGGAGAGATATATCCGAAGGCAGTGGATCGAGCAAAATCGTTGCTGTGAGTGAATTATCCTGGCCAATAACTGGCACATGGTCGACTGCTATCCCGAAAGGCACGGGCTCCGCTGTCGTTATCCTAGCAGTGCTCCTACCCGCGCTGCCGAATGCGCCTGGGTCATTGGCAGGGGACCAAGAAATACTATTCAATCCGGATATCCTCGAGGAGAGAGAAGAGGCCTCATTCTCAGAGTCATGGGTGTAAAGAAAGTGATTTCCAACCATTATCTCAGGTTCTTCGGAATTGGTTATCTGCGCCTCAATCGAAGAAATTGCTCCATCAGTACTCCATGAAAGAGTATCTCCAAATTCAGCATCGAAGGAGTCGGGGATGCCCAATATCCTGACCGCCTGTCGCTGTGTTCCGTTGGAGGCATGATATTGGAACGACTCTATGTCCTGACTAGCAGAATACGATGAAGAATCAGAATCGATTGTCATATCTATTACATTGGGCAGGTCGGAGATGCGGAGGCTTTGCACCGAGGCATTTGAGAGATTGCTGCCATAATGGTCAATATACAGGAATTTGAGTGCGCCGTTGCTTCTTGACTTCATTTGGAAGGTTCGCTCCTCCGTGGCCGAATCGTAAGTTACGTGTACTGCTTCCAAGCCAGAGAATGCAATGGATGCTGCGATAGGCACAAGGGGTTCAACGAGGCCATCATTGCCCTGCACAAGCGCTGATTCCCGATCTCTTGAGAGAATCAGATGATCGGAAGACTCGATCTCCATATGGTCGTGCGACCCGATAGCCAGCTTCACTGATGATAGTATGTCGGGCGCCCTAGTGATTCGAAAATCATCTGTAATCTCAAAATGTAGATTTTGTCCACCGCCATCCGGAGAGAACTCAATCCCTCCGCTTAACGCATCAACCACAATAGTTGGAACTGAGTTAATTATCAGAGCAGTTTCCAGGAACACATCCACCAGATTTACCAACGCTGCATCCAGAATTCTTGAAAGAAAATCTAGATTCTGGTTATTGCCAAACGATACGTCATTTCCTTCGTCATTACCTCCGATATTGAAATCCCCGTATACAATCAGCGCGGTTGGAATCGCTCCAGTTAGAATTGATATCTTCTGGTGATCGGTTATCACTCCGCCTCTAGTAAGCCATGAGTCGTATTCGATAGCGCCTATTTTACTCACTGATCTTAACAATATCATAGATTTTGGTGGGTCTGCTGGATTGATTGGAAGGTCCTCATTATCTTCATTCGGGGAAGTGTCTCTGGAGAAATTCTTGACTGCAATGATTAATCCAAGACGGTCGGGTTGTGACCCAGGTAACTCTGGACTAGACCTAGAACCAAGCATCGTAAAGACTCGATCTATCTCCTGGGGCGAAAGCGAACCTGAGGGCATTCCCCTCAGCCAGCCCAATGAATCTGTGGAGTTTCCGTGATCCCCGTCCGCACGGTCCTCGGGCACATTTACCCTATCCTCGTGAAAATGAAGATGGATGTCTGCCCCGCGATCGGCGTAGTATTCCAACGTACTCAGACTTCGCTCTCCTGGTCCACCAATGCCTGAGGTGAGAGAAGAGTCCGTACGGATGGTTACGGAAACCTCTCTTGGAATATCGAGTTCTTGGCCCTCCGGGTGAATACCAAGATCGATGTATGCAACTTCCCATATCTCACGTTCCCCCTCATCTGGTGGAGAATAATGGATGTAGCCGAAACCCGCTCTTATGCCACAAGAAATCTCCATCGACGTGAGGGTGTTGAGTTCCGCGGGATCATATCTATCTGGACACTGGTCTTCAACTGGGTTGTTTATCGAAATCACATATGGCGCGGCCAGTGATGCTATGGAAATTCCAGAGTCATCAATATCGCCATTAGGATTGAATATTCCGAAAGTGATTGCTGCCAGGAATTCTGCGCCTGCATCGGAAATATCGAGGAATATTCTCTCTATGCCTACGTCCAATGTAAATTGACGTGGTGGTTGCGTGAATGCGGAATCGATAATCCAGACGTAACTCTCACCCTGATTGAGTCCTAATGTATCTGAATAGGCGAAAGCCTTGACAAGAGATACCTCCATACTCTCCATATTCACCCATGCAGGGTCTTCTGGAGTCTCTTCATCGATTACATCGACTTGAAACTGGATGGTTGGCTTGATCCACAGTCTGTCCCCACTTACGCCCCAGCCGCCATTGAAATCAAATTCGAGAGTTAGGCCAACCTGGATGTCATCATTCCCATCCCCATCTACATCCATCGAATGCAGGAACGGATCGCCATTGTTGAATATCAAGGAAATAAGCGAATCTGTAAATGTGACAAGCTCGATTGTTTGTTGTACATCTCCACTTTGATCTTCGTACTCCACCCAGATAGCATAGTCAGTGATATTGAATATAGTGGACCATATGTTTCTCACCTCCCCGGGCAGGGGTTCATTGGGGTCAGTTAGGATTCGATATGGACGTGGATGAATTACCTCGGGAGGAGTCGTTTCGATTTCACTGATGCCATTCAATAAATCACCAGTTCCATGAATCGGGGAAAGCTCGTCACTATCTCTTATTGACTCCCTAATCTGATTCAGAGCTGCACCGGCTTCATCCCTCGCCTGAGGATCGGATTTTATTGCTCGGTCCATTGCCAGAACTGCATCCAGATCATCAAGAATCCGGAAGTCATCAGAGGCGACCCTCTGCTCAGCACTTGCGAGAATTGTCGGAGAGGCCGCGGAAAGAAAGAGGAGCGCTATGACCAGTGCGGACCATGGCGGGGAGGCGGCGGAAATTGGATGGACAACACGAGCGGCATCCGCAGCCATGTCACCAAGTTCTTACGAGGCTGATTTAGGATGTTCCCCGATGTGACCCTCTTAGGTCACGGTCGACGGACAACCTCGATGGAGCCGCAAGCAGGACATGGAACCCTGACACCTGGGGCTCCGGGCGGTATCCTGACCTTGAACGAGGTTGAGCAGGAACTGCAAGAGGACTTCAGTTCAATAGAGTCCGAATCCTGATGTGGCTCTTCTTCCATTACCTTTGGATCCGGTTCGGGCTCCACTGCTGGTGGCGGGGCCTCCGGTTCGGGCTCCACTGCTGGTGGCGGGGCCTCCGGTTCGGGCTCCACTGCTGGT